>Ga0209050_1000600_pt1 | contig 57329 bp, 46 predicted proteins | sample Araplavi_mTSA_r2_FD_184276 | JGI IMG/M metagenome (GOLD analysis project Ga0209050, IMG submission 184276) | Arabidopsis root microbial communities from North Carolina, USA - plate scrape MF_Cvi_mTSA_r2 (SPAdes) (version 2) | ecosystem: Host-associated > Plants > Roots > Endosphere | place: USA... | reverse complement strand
CTATGCGCGCCAGTTCCTGCAGCTGATGGACAAGCCCGACGTCGACGTGATCGAGGGGCTGAGCCCGGCGATCAGCATCGAGCAGAAGGCGACCAGCCACAACCCGCGCTCCACCGTCGGCACCGTCACCGAGATCCACGACTACCTGCGCCTGCTGTACGCCCGCGCCGGCACGCCGTTCTGCCCCGACCACCATGTGCCGCTGCAGGCGCAGAGCGTCAGCCAGATGGTCGACACCGTGCTCGCGTTGCCCGAAGAGACCAGGCTGATGGTGCTGGCGCCGGTGGTGCGCGACCGCAAGGGCGAGTTCACCGACCTGTTCGCCGAGATGCAGGCCCTGGGCTACGTGCGCTTTCGCATCGACGGCCAGACCCACGAGGCCACCGAGCTGCCGAAGCTGAAGAAGGCCGAGAAGCACGACATCGACGTCGTGATCGACCGCGTGAAGGTGCAGCCCGACGCCGCCGCCAGCGGGCTGCGCCAGCGCCTGGCCGAAAGCTTCGAGGCGGCGCTGCGCATCGCGCAGGGCCGCGCGATGGCGCTCGAGATGGACCACGGCCGCGAGCACCTGTTCTCCAGCAAGTTCGCCTGCCCGATCTGCAGCTACTCGCTGAGCGAGCTGGAACCGCGGCTGTTCTCGTTCAACTCGCCGGTCGGCGCCTGCCCGAGCTGCGACGGGCTGGGCCTGGTGACCGCCTTCGACCCGGAACGCGTCGTCGCCTTCCCGTCGCTGAGCCTGGCCAGCGGCGCCGTCAAGGGCTGGGACCGCCGCAACGGCTACACCTTCTCGCTGCTCGAGAGCGTCGCCAAGCACTACAAGTTCGACATCGACCAGCCGTTCGAAGAGTTGCCGAAGCAGGGTCAGCAGGTGCTGCTGTACGGCTCCGGCGACGAGGACATCGCGTTCGTCTACGAAGGCGAAGGCAGCGGCAGCGCGAAGGGCAAGCCGCGCAGCGTCAAGCGCATGCACCCGTTCGAAGGAATCATCCCGACCTTCGAGCGGCGCTACAAGGAAACCGACTCGGCCGCGGTGCGCGAGGACCTGGCCCGCTACCAGGCCGCCCGCCCCTGCCCCGACTGCGAAGGCACGCGGCTGCGGCGCGAGGCGCGCAACGTGTTCCTGCAGGGCGACGGAAGCGACGACAAGGGCGAGCCGATCTACCGCGTCGAGCACTTCACGCTGCGCGAATGCCTGCACTACTTCGGCAGCCTGAAGCTGCGCGGCGCCAAGGCCGAGATCGCCGACAAGGTGGTGCGCGAGATCCGCTCGCGGCTGAAGTTCCTGAACGACGTCGGGTTGAACTACCTGAGCCTGGACCGCAGTGCCGATACGCTGTCGGGCGGCGAGGCGCAGCGCATCCGGCTCGCCAGCCAGATCGGCTCCGGGCTGACCGGCGTGATGTACGTGCTCGACGAGCCGAGCATCGGCCTGCACCAGCGCGACAACGACCGCCTGATCGGCACGCTGCGCCACCTGCGCGACATCGGCAACAGCGTGCTGGTGGTCGAGCACGACGAAGACGCGATCCGCGCCGCCGACCACGTGATCGACATGGGCCCGGGCGCCGGCGTGCACGGCGGCCACGTGATCGCGCAGGGCACGCCCGACGCGGTGGCGGCCAGCGCCGAATCGCTGACCGGCCGCTACCTGTCGCGCACACTGCGCATCGCGGTGCCGGCCAGGCGCCACCGGCTGCAGGACCGCAAGGACGACGACGACGGGCCGCAGTCGCTGCGCATCGTCAACGCGCGCGGCAACAACCTGAAGGGCGTGACGGTCGAGATCCCCGTCGGGCTGCTGACCTGCGTGACCGGCGTGTCCGGCTCGGGCAAGAGCACGCTGGTTAACGACACGCTGTATGCCGCGGTCGCGCGCAAGCTGTACGGCAGCCATGCCGAGCCGGAGGCGCACGACAGCATCGAAGGCCTGGACGTGTTCGACAAGGTCATCAACGTCGACCAGAGCCCGATCGGCCGCACGCCGCGCAGCAACCCGGCCACCTACACCGGGCTGTTCACACCGATCCGCGAGCTGTTCGCCGAAATGAACACCGCGAAGGAGCGCGGCTACGGCGCCGGCCGCTTCAGCTTCAACGTGGCCGGCGGCCGCTGCGAGGCCTGCCAGGGCGACGGCGTGCTGAAGGTCGAGATGCACTTCCTGCCCGACGTCTACGTGCCCTGCGACGTGTGCCACGGCAAGCGCTACAACCGCGAGACGCTGGAGGTGCTCTACAAGGGCCGCAACATCACCGAGGTGCTGGAGATGACGGTGGAGGACGCGCATGCGTACTTCAACGCCGTGCCCAACATCGCGCGCAAGCTGCAGACGCTGCTCGACGTCGGCCTCGGCTACGTGCGGCTCGGCCAGAGCGCGACCACGCTGTCGGGCGGCGAGGCGCAGCGCGTCAAGCTGGCGCTGGAGCTGTCCAAGCGCGACACCGGCCGCACGCTGTACATCCTCGACGAGCCGACCACCGGGCTGCATTTCGCCGACATCGACCTGCTGCTGCGGGTGCTGCACCAGCTGCGCGACGCCGGCAACACCATCGTCGTGATCGAGCACAACCTGGACGTCATCAAGACCGCCGACTGGCTGGTCGACATGGGCCCCGAGGGCGGCGCCGGCGGCGGCACGGTGGTGGCGAGCGGCACGCCGGAAGACATAGCAGCAAACCCGGCGAGCTTCACCGGGCAGTACCTGAAGCCCCTGCTGGCCGAGTGACGGGAACACCCGCAGCAACGGCGTCACCGGACGTGGCTAGACTGCAGCCCTTCCCGAGGAGCCTGCCGTGAGCTTGACGATCGACTATTACCTGTCCCCGCACTCGCCGTACACCTACCTGGGTCACCAGCGCTTCTGCGAGATCGCGGCGGCCGCCGGTGCCAAGGTCAACGTGCTGCCCGTCGACCTGGGCGGCAAGGTGTTTCCGGTGTCGGGCGGCCTGCCGCTGTCGAAGCGGGCGCCGCAGCGCCAGGCCTATCGGCTGGTCGAGCTGAAGCGTTTCAGCGCGTGGCTGAACCAGCCTATCAACCTGCAGCCGAAGTACTTTCCGGTCAACAGCGACGATGCGTCGCAGCTGATCATCGCGGTCGACATGAAGGACGGCACCGAGGCGGCGCTGCGCATCACGAGCGCGGTGCTGCGGGCGGTGTGGGTGGAAGAGCGCAACATCGCCGACCTGGCGGTGCTGCAGGCGATCGCGGTCGAGCAAGGGCTGCCGGCGCAGCGCATCGACGATGCGCATTCGCAGGCGGTGCATGAGCGCTACGAACAGGATTCGGAAGAAGCGATCGCGGCCGGTGTGTTCGGCGCACCGAGCTACGTGATCGACGGCGAGATCTTCTGGGGACAGGATCGCTTGGACTTCGTGCAGCGGCGCTTGCAGCAAGGCTGAGCATTCATCAAACGGCGGTCCCCCGAGGGGTCGTCGTCTACCCGTTGTGGACGGCGCTGCCGTCCGCGTCCGACGCGTCAGTCACCCAGTTGCCCTGGATCAATTCCTCGACGTTCGGCTGCAGCAGCAGCGCGATCAACGCGACCAGGAGACCGACCGCCGTGACGACGGTGATGGTTGCAGCGATGAAGAAGCTCATGGCGGGGGTCTCCGGTCCACGGGATCACATGTTGTACTTGGCCTTCGCGCTGTTCACGCAAGCCGTCTTCGCATCGCCGGCCAGCGAGTCGCACTTCTCGGCCTCAGCCTTGTAGGCCGCCGTCTTCTTGTCGTCGGTGGCTTCGGCGTTGGCCTTCTTGGTGTCGCGCTCGGCCTTCGCATCGGCCTTGGCCTTGGTCTCGACGGCCTTGGCTTCCTTCACGCAGACATCCTTCTCGTTGCCGGCCTTGTCGTCGCAGCGCTCCTTCGCGAGCTTGTACTCCGCCTCGGCGATGTCTTCCTTCGCCTTGTAGGTCGCCTTCGCGGTGCCCTTGTAGTCGGCCTCGGCCATCGCCTCGGTCTTCACGCGGGCGGCCTTGGCTTCGGCCACGCAGATGTCCTTGGCATTGCCGGACATCGATTCGCACTGCTTGTGCGCCGCTTCATAGGTCGACTTCGCCGAGGCCTTGGCCTGGTCGTAGGCGGTCTTGTCGGCGGCGAAGGCGCCGGTGCCGAACACCAGGGCGGCAACGGCGGCGGTGATGCACGACAGCGATTGTTGCTTGGTCATCTTGATATCTCCTCGATTGGGAATGGCCTGAGAGCCGGTGCCGGAAGCTTAGGCAGCGCTGCTGCGCCGGTCTGCCAGACAAACCAAGCTGCGCATGTGGGAGTTGCCCTACAGCACCGCGTGACATGCTCCCGGCGCCGTCGCCGCGCGGGTTCACGCGGCTTGAGTGCCGCACGGCGCTGTTCGACAATCCCGCCATGCATTCCCCATCGCCCGACCTCGAGCGCGCGCGCCTGCTGGATTTCGCGCGCGCCTCGGGCGATTGGATGTGGGAGACCGATGCGCAGCTGCGCTACACCTGGGTCTCGGGCGCGTTCGAGGCGATCACCGGGCTGCCGCCGCAGTCGATGATCGGCCAGCAGATCGCCGATTCGCCGCTGCTCGACGAGCTCGCCCACCCGCTGCCCGGCGGTCGCAGCTTCCACCAGCTGCTGCAGGAACACCGGCCGATCACCCGCGTGCTGACCGACAAGCACACCGGCCGCGGCGTGCTGCAGATCTCGCGCAGCGCGGTGCCGGTGTTCGATGCGCAGGGCCGGTTCGCCGGCTACCGCGGCACCGCGCGCGACGTGTCGATGCACATCGCCGCCGAACGCCAGGCGCATGCGCAGGCCGAACTGCTGCGCAAGCTGTCGTCACAGGTGCCGGGCGTGATCTTCCAGTTCCAGCTGCACCCCGACGGCACGGTCAGCTACCCGTACGCGAGCGATGCCTCGCGCGAGCTGTTCGGCGTGGAGCCGCCGCGCGACGGCAACGGCGGCGACCCGACCGTGCCGTTCCGGCTGCTGCACCCGGACGACCAGCGCGGCTACCTCGACAGCATCGAGGCCTCGGCGCGCACGTTGTCGCCCTGGCAGCGCAGCTACCGCATCGTGCGCGACGACGGCAGCGTGCGCTGGATGGAAACGCGCGCGATGCCCGAGCGGCTGGCCGACGGCTCGACGCTGTGGCACGGCTTCACCGCCGACACCACCGCGCAGAAGCAGGCCGAGATCGCGCTGCGCGGCAGCGAGGAGCGCTGGAGCATGGCCGCCGAAGCAGCCGGCATCGGCGTGGCGCAGTACGCGCTGGCGAGCGGCGAGGTCAGCTTCGACCGGCGCGCCTGCGCGAACCACGGTCAGCCGTGGCCGCTGCCGCACTACACGCTGCGCGATTTCATCGCGGCGGTGCACCCCGACGACCGGGCGGCGACCGACGCCGCGGTGCAGCGCGCGCTGGCCACCGACGGCCGGCTGGAGACCCGCTACCGGCTGCTGCGGCCCGACGGGCTGCCCGCCACGCTCGAGCTCTTTGCGCGGTGCACGCACGATGCCGCCGGCCGCGTCGACGGGCTGGTCGGCACCTGCCGCGACATCACGCAGCAGGCCGCGCTGGAGCAACTGCGCCGCGACAAGCAGGCCGCCGAGCAGGCGAACCGCGCGAAGAGCGAGTTCCTGTCGCGCGTGAGCCATGAGTTGCGCACGCCGCTGAACGGCATCCTCGGCTTCGCGCAGCTGATGTCGCTGGACCGGCTGCACCCGCTCGCGCCCGACCAGCGGCGCCGCATCGACAGCGTGATGCACGCCGGCCGCCACCTGCTGGAACTGATCAACGACGTGCTGAACCTGGCGCGCATCGAACAGGAGGATTTCTCGTTGAAGCCGGCACCGGTCGACCTGGTCGCCGCGGCCGGCAGCTGCCTCGCGATGATCCAGCCGCTGGCCGACAACGCCGGCATCCGGCTGCTCGCGCCGCAGTTCGCGGGCGGCTGCTGGGCGACGGCCGATGCGCGCGCGGTCGAGCAGGTGCTGCTGAACCTGCTGTCGAACGCGATCAAGTACAACCGCCCCGGCGGCACCGTCGAGCTCGTGCTGCAGCACGACGGCGAGCGCGTCGCGGTGGCGGTGCGCGACGAGGGCGAGGGGCTGACGTCGGCGCAGCAGCTGCAGCTGTTCCAGCCGTTCAACCGGCTCGGCGCCGAGCAGCGCCGCATCGAAGGCAGCGGCCTCGGGCTGGTGATCGCGCGCACGCTGGCGGCCGCGATGCAGGGCGAGCTGCTGTTGCGCAGCACGCCGGGCGAAGGCTCGACCTTCACGCTGCTGCTGCCGGCCGGCCAGGCCGCGCCCGGGCCCGGTACCGCCGCGCTGCCGGCCACGGCGGCGGCGGCACCCGTCGCGGCGCAGAAGCACGTGCTGTACATCGAGGACGAGCCGCTGAACGTGATGCTGATGCAGGAGGTCTTCAAGGGCCGCCCGCAGTGGCGGCTGAGCGTCGCCAACGACGGCGCCGGAGGCCTCGCGGCGGCGCGCGAGCAGGCACCGGACCTGCTGCTGATCGACATGAACCTGCCGGACACCAGCGGCATCGCGCTGATCCACCGGCTGCGCAACGATGCGCGCACCGCCGGGCTGCGCTGCATCGCGCTGTCGGCCGACGCGATGCAGCCGCAGATCGATGCCGCGCTGGCGGCCGGCTTCGACGACTACTGGACCAAGCCGATCAACGTGGCGCGCGTGCTGGATGCCGTGGCCAAGGCGATGATGGACCCACCCCCGTAGGCGCTTCGCGCCACCCCCTCGAGGGGGCGCCCCCAGTGGCCCGGCAAAGCCGGTTCCACGGGGGCCGCTTGGGAAGAAGACGCTTCTGCGGCGTCATGAAAAAAGCCGCCTCGGGAGGCGGCTTTTTGAGGTGAACGGAACCCGATTACTTCAGGTGGCCGTTGATCAGCTTGGTCATCTCGAACATCGAGACCTGGGCCTTCTTGAAGATTTCCTTCAGCTTGGCGTCGGCGTTGATCATCGTGCGCTTGGCCTTGTCCTGCAGGTCGTTCTTCTTGATGTACTCCCACACCTTCTTGGTCACTTCCGTGCGCGGCAGCGGGTTGGCGCCGATCACGGCAGCCAGCGTCGGGCTCGGGGTCATGGCCTTCATGAAGGCAGCGTTCGGGGTGCGCTTCTTGGCCGGAGCGGCCTTCTTCGCAGCGGCCTTCTTGGCCGGCGCTGCCTTCTTGGCGGGAGCGGCCTTCTTGGCCGGGGCGGCCTTCTTGGCCGCTACTTTCTTCGCGGGTGCAGCCTTCTTGGCCGGTGCCGCTTTCTTTGCAGGAGCCGCTTTCCGAGCGGGCGGTTTCGCAGTTGCCATGTTGAATTTCTCCATCAATAACGTTGTTGATGTGCCCGGGTTGGGTGAGAGCCGCATGAGCTCTCGGTTCTCCAGGTCCACGTGCGGAGCGAATACTACTGCGAGAGTGCTGCATTGAGAAGCAGTTTTCATAGGTGAAACACGCATTCATGCGCCTTCGCGCGATGTTTTGTCGTCTCTCAGCCTCATCTGCGTGCTCTCGAGGTGCTCGACACGTGCCGTCGAGGGGCATTCGCGCTGCGCATCGAACGCTCGCAGAATGCGTGTCGACGGCCTCGCATGGTGCGTCGCCGTTCTCTGTCGAAGGAGACGAACGATGGGCAAGAAGATCCTGATGCTGGTCGGCGACTACGCCGAGGACTACGAGACCATGGTGCCGTTCCAGGCGCTGCAGATGGTCGGCCACACGGTGCATGCGGCCTGTCCGGACAAGCAGGCCGGCGATTTCGTGATGACCGCGGTGCACGATTTCGAGGGCCAGCAGACCTACTCCGAGAAGCCCGGCCACCGCTTCACGCTGAACGCGAGCTTCGCGTCGGTGAAGGGCGAGGACTACGACGCGCTGCTGATTCCCGGCGGGCGGGCGCCCGAATACCTGCGCATGAACAAGTCCGTGATCGCGCTGGTGCAGCACTTCTCGCGCGCCGACAAGCCGATCGCCGCGGTGTGCCACGGCGCGCAGTTGCTCGCGGCGGCCGGCGTGATCCGCGGCAAGCGGGTGTCGGCCTACCCGGCCTGCGCGGCCGAGGTGGAGCTGGCCGGCGCGAGCTATGCGGCGATCGAGGTCGACCAGGCGGTGACCGACGGCAAGCTCGTCACCGCACCGGCCTGGCCGGCGCATGCAGCCTGGCTGGCGCAGTTCCTCGCGGTGCTCGGCACACGGATCCAGCTTTGACGCAGGGTCAGTAGACGTCGCGGCGGTAGCGGCCGGCGTCGGCCAATGCGGCGAGCTGCGCCGCGCCGAGCACCTGCGCGAGGGCATCGTCGACGCCGGCGGCCATGCCGTCCAGGCTGCCGCACACATAGATCGCGGCGCCGTCGGCCACCCACGCGCGCAGTCGCTCGGCTTCCTCGAGCACGCGGTGCTGCACATGGCGCCGCGCCGGCTGGTCGCGCGAGAACACCCGGTCGACCTGCGCGAGCACGCCGTCGGCCCGCCAGCGTTCGGTGTCGGCCGCGTAATGCGCGTCATGCGCCGCCTGGCGCTCGCCGAACAGCAGCCAGCAGGCGGCGGGTGCCGGCTGCGCCGCGCGGGCCATCAGGTGGGCGCGCAGGCCCGCCAGGCCGGTGCCGTTGCCGATCAGCACCAGCGGACGCGCCGCGTTGTCGCCGATCCGGAAACTGCCGTGCGCGCGCAGCCGCAGCGGCACCCGATCGCCCGGCTGCAGCTGCACGGTCAGCCAGCCCGACGCGACGCCGAGGCCGCCATCCGCATGCCGCTCCTGCCGCACCATCAGGTGCAGCCGGCCCGCCGAGGGCACCGACGCGATCGTGTACTCCCGCGGCCGCTGCGGGTCGGCCGGTGCCTGCACTTGCACCAGGTCGCCGGCCTGCCACGCGGGCAGTGGCGCGCCGTCGGCCGGCTCCAGTTCCAGGTGACAGACCGGCGCGGCGCTGCTGCCATCGTTCAGCACGCGCCGCGCGACCAGCCGCCAGTCATCGAAACCGGGGGCCTGCCAGTCGGGCAGGTCGACGGTGCCGGCGAGGTGGGCGACCTGCTGCTGCCACTGCTTCAGCGCCGCCGCATCCTCGTTGTCGAGCTCGATGCGCTCGAACAGCGGTGTCGCACCCTGCACCTGCAGCCAGGCGTCGAGCCGGCGGCCGAAGCCGCAGAACTGCGCATAGCTGCGGTCGCCGAGCGCCAGCACCGCGTGGTGCAGCTGCGGCAGCGGCTGGCCGCCGTCGGCCATGTGGCGCGCGAAGGCCGAGGCCGCATCGGGCGCGTCGCCCTCGCCATAGGTGCTGACGATGAACAGCGCCCGCTCGGTGCGCGCGAGTTCGTCGGGCCGCAATTCGCCGAGCGGCAGCAGCCGCACCGGCACGCCGGCGGTGTGCAGCAGCCGCGCGGTCTGCCATGCGAGCTGTTCGGCGAAGCCGGTCTGGCTCGCGAACGCGACCAGCACCGGCGCGGTGCTCGCGTCGGCATGGTCGAGCGCGGCGGCGTCGCGCGACGCGTGCGCACGGCGCTGCCGTTCGCGCCAGACGATGAAGAGGCAGAACGCGAGGTAGGCGAGCGCGAGGGCCGCGGCCGCCACGGCGCGTGACAGCGGGCTCATTCGAGCGCCGCGAAGGCCGGCGTGACATGCTCGTCGAGCCCGCCGTCGGCGCGCCGCGTGACGAACAAGGCCGCGATGCCACGCTGCGCGGCCCACGGCAGGCCGGCCTGCGGCCCCATCACCGTCAACGCCGTCGACAGCGCATCCGCGCGCATGCACGACGCGTCGATCACCGTCACGACCGCCACGCCGTGGTCGATCGGCCGGCCGGTCCGCGGGTCGATCGTGTGCGGGTAGCGGCGGTCATCGTGCGTGAAGAAGCGCCGGTGGTCGCCCGAGGTCGCGATGGCAAGGCCGTGCAGCGCGACGCGCGTCGGTGCTTGATCCGCACCGAGCTGCCAGCCGCCGTCGTGCCAGCGCGGCACCGGTTCCAGTGCGACCCACCACGGCTGCCCGTCCGGCTTCACGCCCTCGCCGCGCAGCTCGCCGCCGACCTCGACCAGCACGTCGTCCAGGCCGAACGCGCGCGCGAGCCGCTGCACGACGCGGTCGACCGCATACCCCTTGGCGATCGCCGACAGGTCCAGCCGCAGGCCGCCGGGTTGCCGCACGCCACGCAGGCCGGCCTGCAGCCGCTGCCAGCCGCTGACGGCCCGCGCCGCCTGCACCGCCACATCGCCGGGCGGCATGAAACCGGGCTCATCGTGGCGCTGCCGCGGCCCGAAGCCCCAGGCGTCGACCAGCGCGCCGGCGGTCGGGTCGTAGGCGCCGCCGCTGTCGCGCGCGACCTGCAGCGCGCCATCCAGCACCTCGGCAAAGGCCTCGGGCAACACATGCCAGCTGCCGGCCGGCGCCCGGTTGAAGCGGCTGATGTCCGAGCCCGCTTCCCACGGGCTCATCTGCGCGACGACGAGGTCCAGCTCCTGCTGGATCGCCTGCGCCACCGGCGCGAGCGCCAGCGCGCGCGGGCCGGCGACTCGCACCGACCAGCTCGTGCCCATCGTGACGCCCTGCAGCGCGTGGACCTGCGCGCCGAGCGCCGGCGCACGGGTCGCGATGCGCTGCGGGACCAGCACCCGCACCGTCTGCATCGTCGTCTCTATTGCGGCAGCACTTCGACCGTCGCGCTGGCGTTCACGCGGCGCGTCGGCGGCGTGCCTTCGGCGGCGCGCACGCTGTGGCTGACGCCGATCCAGTAGCGCCCGGCCTCCGGCCACTTGACGCTGAACTGGCCTTGCGCGTCGGTCTTCAGCGCGATCTCGCCGAGCTTGTAGCGGTAGCGGTTGCCGCCGCGCAGGATCGTCACGTCGAGGTTGGCGGCCGGCTTGCCGTCGAGCAGCACCCGGAAGCTGGAGCTGTCGCCGGCGCTCAGGTCGGTCGGCGCGGTCAGCGGCACGAACTCCAGGCCGCTGCCTTGCGGCGCGAAGGCCTTGTCGGCGGCCGGCTTGTCGCCCTTCTCGCCCTTCGCGTCGTTGCTGACCCAGGTCTCGACCCGGCTCTGCATGCGCGTGACCTGCAGCTCCTTCGCGTCGGCCGGGATCTCCTTGGCCATCGCCTCGGCCGTGCCGCGCCAGCGCTTCGGCTCGCCGTTCAGCTTGTAGTTCGCGAACACGCTCTCGCTGGCGTTGACGATGCGGTAGGTGCCGGGCTGCGCGAGCTTCACGTCGAAGCTGGTGCGGCGGCGCGCGGTGCTGAGGTTCTCGGGCGTGACGAGGCTGCCGTCGGGCGCGACGACGCTGAGCTTGTCCAGCGCCAGCGCGTTGGTGTCGTACTCGAACAGGTCTTCGGACACCGCGGCGTCGACCGTGACGGCGGCGTCGCGGCCGCTGACGACGGTGGCCGACGGCACCAGCCAGGTGCGGTGCGCCTGCGCGGCGCCGGGCAGCACGGCGACCGCGGCAAGCAGCGCGAGGTTCAATCGATGAAGGCTCTTCATGCGCGGCTCCTCAGGGTTTCAGTTCGAGCGCAACGGCGCCGAGCTCATGCTCGCCCTGCACCTTCGCGGTCTGGGCCGACTTCACCGGCCAGTCGAACGGCAGGCGCACCACCTCGCGGCCACCGTTCTCGCGCGCCGCCTCGACCACCAGCTGGTAGCTGCCCGGCGGCAGCGCGGCCAGCCCCTTCGCGGCCGACAGACCGATCACATGCTCGCCCGGCGCGCGGGTCGCCGCGGTGACGCCGTCGATCGGCGTCTGCAGCTCGCGCCCGCTCTTGCGCCACCAGGTGCGCATGTCCTTCAGCCACTTCGCGCCGCCGTTGTCGCGCTTCTTCAGGTCGTACCAGAGCGCCACGTTGGACGCGAAGCCCTGGTCCGACGCCTTCTCGACCCATACCGCCACATAGGGCTTGTGGTACTCGGCCACGCTCAGCTGCGGCAGCTCCAGCTTCAGGTTCGCATCGGCCGCGAAGGCCGGCGCGGCCAGCGCGGCGGCCGCGCCCATCGCCATCGAATAGCTCAGTTTCATGGGGGTCCTTCTACAGAATCGGTGACGTCGTCAATGGATGAACAGGATCGCCAGCAGCAGCGGCAGCACCAGGCCGCCGGCCACCACCGGCCAAGTGCTCGGGCGCTTGGCGGCATGCATCTTCAGGATGAACAGCCCGGTCACCGAGAAGACCAGGCACGACGCGGCGAACACATCGATGAACCAGCTCCAGGCCGTGCCGGTGTGGCGGCCCTTGTGCAGGTCGTTCAGGTACGAGATCCAGCCGCGGTCGGTGCGCTCGTAGTCCAGCGCGCCCTCGGCGCGGTCGATGCGCAGCCAGGCGTCGCCGCCGGGGCGCGGCAGCGACAGGTAGATTTCCTCGGTCGACCATTCGGCCGCGCGGCCGGCCACCTCGATGGCGAGCGTCTGCTCGACCCAGGCGGCCAGTGCCGGCGGCAGCGGCTGCTTGTCGTCTGCCGGCGTCGCGGTGACCAGCGACCGCAGCGCCGGCGGCACCTGCGCCGCGCGCTTCGCGACCTGCGGCTTCGCTTCGATCTGCGACGCATGGTTCAGCGTGAAGCCGGTGACGGTGAACAGCAGCAGCCCGACCAGGCTCAGCGCCGAGCTGATCCAGTGCCACTGGTGCAGCGTCTTCAGCCAGTAGGCGCGCTGCGGCGCGGGGGCCGCGGCGGGCGTCGTGGAGGCGGTCGGCTCCATCAGACCTCGGACCACATCCGCAGCAGGTTGTGGTAGTGGCCGGTCAGTGCCAGCAGCTCGGCGCTGTCGGCCTGGTCGGTATGGCGCTCGCGCAGCCGCTGGATCGCCTGGTCGAGTTCGAACAGCATGCCGCGCTGCGCGTCGTCGCGCACCAGGCTCTGCAGCCAGAAGAACGAGCAGACGCGCGCGCCGTGCGTGACCGGCAGCACGCGATGCAGGCTGCTCGATGGGTAGAGGATCAGGTCGCCGGCCGGCAGCTTGACCTCGTGCGCGCCGTAGGTGTCCATCACCTCCAGCTCGCCGCCGTCGTAGTCGCCCGGTTCGCTCAGGAACAGCGTGCACGACAGGTCGGTGCGCAGCCGCAGGCTGGTGCCGGGCACGCCGCGCACCGCGCCGTCGACGTGCAGGCCGTACTGCTCGCCGCCTTCGTAGCGGTTGAACAGCGGCGGCACATAGCGCAGCGGCAGCGCGGCCGAGACGAACAGCGGATTCGCTTCCAACGCCTTCAGGATCACGGCGCCGAAGCGCTGCGTCAGCGGCCCGGCCTCGGGCAGCTGGCGATTGCGCTTGACCTGCGCGCCCTGCGCACCGACCGTCTCGCGGCCGTCGTTCCAGTCGGCCGCATCGACGGCCTCGCGGATCTCGGCGACCTGGGACGGCGTCAGCACGCCGGGCACGTGGAGCATCATGGCTCAGCCTCCGCCGGGCCGCCCCAAGGAGGCTGAGCGCCCCCTCGGGGGGCAGGAGCGAAGCGACGTGGGGGCCTCATTTTCAGTACTTGAAGTTGGCGCTCAGCAGTGCGTTGCGCGGTTCGCCCGGCTTGTAGCGCGAGCCGCCATTGTTGACCGACGCGACGTACTCCTTGTCGAACAGGTTGTTGACGTTCAGCTGCAGCGAGACGTTCTTGCTGAGGTCGTACGCCACCATCGCATCGGCCACCGTGTACGACTCGGTGTTGATCAGGTTGGGCGTGGTGCCGGGGGTGAGGTTGCTGCTGCGCGCGACGGTGTCGACATAGCGCACGCCACCGCCGACGGTCAGCTTGTCGAGCGCCTTGTACGAGGCCCACGAGCTGAAGGTCACCTTCGGCGAGTAGACGATCAGGCCGCCGTTGTTCGCACTGGCACCGGCCGGCACGCCGCGGATGATCTTCGGGTCCATGTAGGCCACGCCCGCGCTCAGGTTCAGCGCCGGCGTCACCCGGCCGACCAGGCCGAGCTCGACGCCGTCGACGCGGCGCTTGCCCACCTGGCTGAAGGTCGGCACCGGGGCACCGTCGGAGACCAGCTCGTTCTTGTTCTCGCTGCGGTAGATCGCCGCGGTGGCCGCCAGCTTGCCGCCGAACAGGTCCCACTTGGTGCCGAGCTCGATGTTGCTGCCTTCCTGCGGATCGGTGCTCGGGCTCGCCTGGTTGGTGCTCGAGACGTTCAGCGAGAAATTCGCGCCGCCGGGCGGCTGGTAGGCGTTCGACACCGTCAGGTAGATGCTGCCGTCCTGCGTTGGCTTGAACAGCGCGCCGACCTTCCAGCTCAGCAGGTTGTCGGTCAGGCCGAGCGGCGGGTTCTGCACCAGCACCGCCGGCGTCGCCGAGTTGAGCGCAGCGCTGTTCGTTTCGGTGTGGAACTTCTCCCAGCGCAGGCCGCCGTTGAGCAGCCACTGCTCCGAGAACTTCAGCGTGTCGAAGGCATAGGCGGCCGCGCTCAGCGTGCTGCCCTTGGTGTACGCCCCGTTGCTGACCAGCGGCTGGAACACGTCGCCGGTGCTCGGGTTGTACAGGTTGGCCGCTTTCTGGGTGCCGCTGACCACCAGGTTCTGCTGGTTCTGGCGCTCGTAGATGAACTCGAAGCCGGTCGACAGCGAGTGCCCGATGCCGCCGGTCTTGAACTCGGTGCTCAGGTTGGTCTGGTTGGTCAGGATCTCGTTCGTCTGGTGGCGGCCCTGGCGGTTGCGCGCGACGGTCCAGGTCGACGGGTCGGTGCCGGCGGTCGAGGTCACCGCGTTGACGCCGGTCAGCACGAAATTCTGCTCGGTGTGGCCCAGGCGCGTCGTGTTGCGCAGCGTCGTGCCGGCCGACAGGTCGTGCTCGATGCGCGCGGTGAACATGTGCAGCGTGACGTCGTCGTAGTCGTCGGTCGAACCGTAGAAGTTCTTCGAGTCGACCGGCGCGCCGGACACCATGCCCGTGGCGGGACGCCAGTCGGACACGCCGAAGGTCGACACGCCGCCGTCCGGCACGTTCTTCTGGTCGACGTACAGGTAGTTGAAGGTGGTGCGCGTCGGCGTGCCGAGGCCCAGCACCAGCGACGGCGCGAAGCCGAAGCGCTTGCTCTTGACCTCGTCGCGGCCGGGCGTGCCGTAGTCCTGCGCGAGCACGTTCAGGCGCAGCGCGGAACCGGGGATGCCGAGGTCCAGCGGCCGGTTCAGGTCGACCGTGGCGCGCACGCGGCTGGCGGTGCCGACCGTCAGCGTGCCGTTGTCGAAGGCCTCGCGGCCGGCGGTCTTCGACACCAGGTTGACATAGCCCGACGAGGCGCCGCGGCCGTTGTCGGAGCCCGACGGACCCTTGATCACCTCGACCTGCTCGATGTTGAACACGTCGCGCGAGATGTTGCCCAGGTCGCGGATGCCGTCGACGAAGATGCTGTTCGTCGTGTCGAAGCCGCGCATGAAGATCGAGTCGCCGGTCGTGGTGTTGCCGTTCTCGCCGAGCTGCATCGTGATGCCGGGGGTGTTGCGCAGCGCCTCGGCCAGCGTGGTCGCGACCTGCTGCTGCAGCACCTCCTTCTTGATCACGGTGATGGTCTGCGGCGTGTCGACCAGCGGCTGCGTGAACTTCGGGCTCGACGCGTTGTCGGCCTTGAACTCGCTGCCGGACTGCCCGGTGACGCGCAGCGCGGGCAGCGTGGTTTCGGGCGCATCGGGCTTCTTGGGCGCGTCGGCGGCCGGCGCGGTCTGCGCGGCGACCGGCAACGCGACGGCCATCAGGCCGATCTGGGCCAACGCGGATGTCTTGCTTGCCGCGTGCTTGCGGCTCTTGATGTAGGCCAAGGGGTGCTCCTGGTGGGGTTTGTTGTTGTCGTGGCTGGCGCGGCGGCTGGCGGGACGGGGGTTCGCAAAGACGGGGATCCGTAAAAACAGCCGGCCCGAGACCGGCGCCGGCTGGATGGAGAAATCGGTCGGTTCAGCGCCTCAGTGCATGCCAGCCCGCGACGCCGGTCGGCAGGCCGAGCGCGGCCCACGACAGCGCGTCCCATGCGCCGTCGCCCAGCAGCGCCGACAGCAGGCCGACGGCGCTCAGCACCGCCAGCGCCACCGGCCAGCCCCACAGCCGCAGCGTCGCGTGGCCGTTCATGGCTGCGCCGCTTCCGGCTCGCTGACGAAACCGACCTTCGTCAGGCCGGCCTTCGATGCATCGGCCAGCGTCTGCGCCACATAGCGGTAGGCCACCGCCTGGTCGGCGCGCAGGTGGATCTCGGGCTGCGGCTGCCTGGTGCTTTCGGCAGTGAAGCGCTTGCGCGCCTCGGGGCGGGTGACGAGCTCGCCGTTCCAGTACAGCAGGCCGCCGGCATCGATCGCGAACTCGACCTTGTCGGCCGGCGACTGGTTGACCTGCGAGCTCGCCTTCGGCAGCTCCAGCTTGACGGCATTGGTCAGCAGCGGCGCGGTGATGATGAAGATCACCAACAGCACCAGCATCACGTCGATCAGCGGGACCATGTTGATCTCCGCCATCGGCGCGCCGGCGTTCTTCGAATCGAAACTGGCGAAGGCCATGGCAGGCGGCCTCGCGTCAGGCGGCGACCGGCCGCGAGGCCAGTGCGCGCACGTTGGCCGGCTGGGCGGCTTCGTTGCCGAGCGGCTGGCCCATCGACACGAAGGTGTGCAACTCGTACGCGAAGGCATCGAGCTTGGACGACATCACGCGGTTGGCGCGCGTCAGCCAGTTGTAGCCCATCACCGCGGGGATCGCGACCGCGAGGCCGAGGCCGGTCATGATCAGCGCCTCGCCGACCGGGCCGGCGACCTTGTCCAGCGTGCCGGCGCCGCTCATGCCGATCGCGACCAGCGCGTGGTAGACGCCCCAGACGGTGCCGAACAGCCCGACGAAAGGCGCGGTGGCGCCGACGGTGGCGAGCATCGCGAGGCCGTTCTCGAGCCGCGTGGTTTCTTCGTCGAGCACCTTCTTGATGGTGCGCGTGACGAATTCGCCCGAGGTGCCGGCCTCTTCGAGCTTGGCGGCGCCGTACTTCGCATGGTGGGCCTGCGCATGCATCGCATGGCTGGTCAGGTGCGAGAACGGGTCGTGCACGCCGTGCGTGGTGATTTCGTTGGCGACCGCCTCGAGCGAGGTCGCGTTCCAGAAGAAATTCAGGAAGTTCTGGCTGTGGCGGCGGCGCGAGACCAGCGACAGGCCCTTGATCACGATGATCACCCAGGACGCGATCGACATCAGCACCAGGATGCCGAGCAGCGTCTTGCCCACCACATCGCTTTGCGCGATGAAGTGGCCGAATCCCAAGCCAGCGTCTGCGTTCACGGTCATTTCTCCATATCAAAATTCAGCGGGATCAGGGCCCAGCCCGCGCTCGGGCGGCCGTTCTCGGTGTAGGGCTCGAAGCGGAACCTGCGCACCGCGTCGACGGCGGCCTCGTCGAGCCGCGGGTAGCCGGACGACTTGCCGACCTGCACCGATTGCGGCAGGCCGCCCTCGTCGATCCAGACGCGCACGACGACGCTGCCGGCTTCCTTCAGGCGCTTCGATGCGCGCGGGTACTCGGGCGGCTCGGCCTTCAGGTAGCGCACCGCGGAGGCCGGGATCTGCTTCGGCGGGGCCGGCGGCGCAGGTGGCGCGGGGGGCGCTTCGACTGCGATGGGCGCGGGCGGCGGCGGCAACTCGACCGGCGGCGGCGGCGCGACGAACGCGGCCGGCGCGGGCGACAGCGCGGCGGTGACCAGCGGCGTCGGCGGCGGCGGTGTGCGGGTCACCGGCTTGACCGGTGGCGGCGGGGGGGCGGGCGGCGTCGGCGGGGCCGGCGGCGCGATCAGGTCGACGAAGATCGGCGCGGCCTGCACCACGGCTTCGCGCACCGCGGGCACCTGCAGGATGGCCCAGCCGGCCCCGAGGTGGATCGCCGCGATGGCCGCGACCACGCTGCGCAACTGGGCCCGCGACAGCCCGTCGCTGCGCACCGGCCGGCGGCTGAGCGGCGGCAACGGCGAAGGCGTCGCGGAGACGGGAACGGCGGCCATGGCGTGTTGGGGAGAGCGGTACGGCGACGGACAACTTCAAACTGCTTCAAAAACTTTAACACAAACGAGAACGATTCTCATTGGTTGGTGCAGAGCGGCTTTGTCCCGGACGGCATGCGGTCCGTTGTGTGAGGGTTCTCAACGGATGCACGAGGGGCCAGAACGTGGATGTCGAGAGCTTGTGCAGCAACATCCAGCGTTTCAGGGCGCGGTATCCCGAGGGCACGATCCTGTATCGCAGAGACTGATGCAATGAACCGCAGAATCTTCGCCGCAGCCCTGTTGATGCTGGTCTCGGCGAAGACCATGCAGTCGCGGGCCGCACCTGCACCTGACCATGGATCGTGCCTGGCCGGACTGTGCATTGAAGACGAGTCGGCCACCGAGCGCACCCTCATCCGCCAGCTCGGCGAGGGGGCGGTGGGATCCAGCGAGGCAGGAGCGCGGACGCACTGCTACGTCGACGCCAAAGCGGGCGTGTGGGCGGAGTTCGGATTCGAGGACCATCCGTCGAGATGGAGCAAACCGACCCTCAACAGCATCATGCTGACCACACGCCGCTTTGCACTCCAGAACTCGGACAACATGCATCGGATCTCGGGCGGCGGCTGGGGGGCATTGCCATCACACCGTGGCGGCAGGGCGCAAGAGGTCGGACTTCGGCGAGATGGCGTATGTCTATGCCGACCCGGCGACGCTCAGATTCCTTTTCGTCTTTCTCGAAAAGGGCGTCGTCAAGACACTGTGGTTCGCCGAGACGGAATGACGGCGGAAATGAAGAGGCCCCGCAAAGCGGGGCCGATCCATCCAGCGGCCGCCGTGGAACCGGCTTGGCCGGGCCACTGGCGGCGCCCCCTTGAGGGGGAGGCGCGAAGCGCCTCGGGGGTGGGTGTTACTTCGCGACGATCACCTGCGCCTCGGTGCCCGCCTCGCGGCGCAGCATCACCAGGAAGCCGGTCTGCGACGGCGAGGCCGTCGCGCCGCCCACCGGGGTCAGCGTGTCCACGCGCTGGATGCGCAGGCTGCGCACGATGCCGCTGCTGTCGCCGTTGACCGCGTAGCGCGGCTTGGCCGGCGTGAAGGTCATCTTGTCGAACGCATCGGTCACGTTGCCGGTGTAGTAGTTGTCGGCCGCGCTCGCGGTGAAGTCGAACTGCTGGTCGGGCGTCAGGCCCAGTGCCGCGAGCGGCACCGTCATGATCATGTTGGCCGAGTTGAAGTCCGCATCCGCGTAGTAGTAGGCGCCTCCCACGCCCGTCGCCAGGTTCACCACGTTGATCAGGTTGATGCCGGTGACACCGAACCCGCCCTGCTCCGCGTTGTAGACCGCGAAGTCCGGCACACCGTCGCGGTCGACGTCGATGTCGACCTCGAAGCCGGCCGGGTAGTTCGCTGTCGCGCGCCGTCCGAAGGTGCTCAGCGCGAACTGCAGCGCGCCGCCGTCGGCCACATAGCGCACGCCGATCGCACGCATGTCGATGAACGCGAAGTTGTCGCCCGGCTTCGGCAGCTCGCTCGGATCGGCCTTCTTGCTGGTGCCGGTCAGCGCGAAGATGTCGAACTCGCTGTCGGCCGCGCCGACGTTGCCCATCAGGATGATGCCGCCCGGCCAGTTCGGGCGCACCGCCGCCACCGCGATCGTCTGCGCCGCCTTGCGCGGCAGGATGTGCCACGGCACGCTCAGCAGCTCGGTGCCGGCGGTCAGCGTCAGGTAGCCGTCGTATTCCGGCGCGTCGAGCAGGTCGCCGCTGCCGCCCAGCGCGCCGCTGTCGAGCGTCCACTCGGGCAGCTTCGCCGGGTTCACGCGCAGCTTCACGGTGATCGTCTGGCGGCCGCCCGCCGCGACCTTCACCGAACTCGGCGCCGAGATCGTCACCGCGCCGCTGGCCTGGTCGTCGGCGAAGCGGAAGGCGCTCTTGATCGCGAAGGTCTTGGCGGTGGTGCCGAAGTTCTCGACCACCAGCTTCTTCTCGTACTCGGCCGGTGCCGAGACCTCCTGCGCGCCGAACGACAGCGCCGCCGACAGCGAGGTCGGCTCGTAGGCGATGGCATTCAGCGCCAGCGCCTTGTTGACCCGCACCTCGCCCGCGCCGATGCGCGTGATCGGCGCCAGCACGCCCGGCAGCAGCGCCGGGTTGGTGTAGATCTGGTTCATCGCGCTGTTCATCAGCATCGACTTGATCTGCAGCGGCGTGCGGTTCGGGTACTTGCCGATCAGGATCGCCGCCGAGCCCGCGATCATCGGCGTCGCACCCGAGGTGCCGCCGAAGGCCTCTTCGCCCGTGGCGCTGCCGGCCACCGCCGACACCGACGCGCCAGGCGCGCCGATCTCGGGCTTGATGGTCTGGTAGCTGATGCTCGGCCCGCGCGCCGAGGTGCTGGCCATGCTGCCGATCAGCGGCACCTTGGTGCCGTCGCTGACCGTCACGTTGACCGGTGCCGCGAGGTTGGCCTTGATCTTGTTCGAGGTCGCCTGCGTGATCACCAGCGTCGGCACGAAGTGGGTGCCGCCGCCGTTGCTGAATGACACCGCGTCGCCGGGGGCGACCAGGCCGAGCAGCACGCCGGTGGCACCGGCCGCGCCGGCCGCATCCACCTTCAGGCTGACCGAGCAAGTGCCGCGGTCGATCAGCGCGACCTTGCCGGCCGGGTTGGCCAGCAGCGCTTCGCCCGGACAGGCGGTGCCGACGAAGACCACGTCGCCGCTGAAGCCGCCGGCGATCGGCGCCCAGTCGACCGTCGCGGTGTTGCCGTAGGTGCCGGCGATCGAGGCCGGCGAGTTGATCTTCAGGCCGAAGGCCACCGCGCTCGGCACCTGGGTCTGCGCAACACTGATGGCCCCGGGGGCGATCGACGGCGAGCTGACGATGTACGGCTTGTTGGCCGCATTGCCCGCGGCCACGACCGCGACGATGCCGGCGTCCACCGCCGTCGAGATGGCTTCGGTGGAGTCGTCGATCACCTGGCCGTAGTCGGAGCCGAGCGACAGGTTCATCACGTCGACCGCGTCGGACGGGTCGCCGTCGCCATTCGGGTCGATCGACCAGTCGATCGCCTTCAGGATCGCGACGCCGTTGCAGCTGGTCGCCACCGCGCTGCACACGCGCACCGCGAGCAGCTTGGCGCCGGGCGCGACGCCTTTGTGGGTGCCGTCCAGGCTCTTGCCGCCGATGATGTCGGCGACGTGCGTGCCGTGGCCCTGGAAGTCGATCGGGTTCGGGTCTTCGGTGCGCGGGCCGTTCGGCCACGCGTCACCGACGAAGTCGAAGCCGCCGACGACCTTGGCGGTCGGGAACACGCTCGGGTCGATGGTGGTGTTGCGCGGGTCGCTCGGGTCGGTGCCGTAGGCCTTCAGGTAGGCCTCCGGCGTGCCGGCGCCGCCGAGGTTGCGGTGCGTGTAGTCGATGCCCGAATCGAGCACCGCCACGCGCACGCCGGTGCCGTCGGCACCCGCCTGCTGCGCGGCCGTGGCGCCGATGTACGGCACCGTCTCGCTCAGGCTCATCTCGTAGTGGTTGACGCGGCGCACCTTGGCGACGCCCGGCAGCGCGGCGATGGCTTTCAGCTTCGAGGCATCGACGCGCACGGCAATGGCGTTGTGCGCCATGTGGACGCGGCCGAGTTCCTGGGCGCCGAGCGTGCTCAGGCGCGACTGCAGCGCATCCTGGTGCGACAGCACCGACTTGCGGTGCGTGGCCAGCGCTTCGCGCGTGGCCTGCGGGGCTTCGCGCAGCGTCTTCACGCTGAGCGTGCGTTCGGTGGTCGACGCGGCGATCGCGAACTGCGCGGCGGCAGCGGCCACCGGCGCGTCGTCGAGCGTGACCCACACGTCGACCGAACCGCTCGCCTTCGACAGGCGCGCATCGAGCACGTCGGCACGGCCGCCGGGCAGCGCGATCTGCTGCACGGTGCGCACCGGGGCATCGGCGAGCGGGGCATCCGCGGCGGACGCGGTATCGGGCGCACCGTCGCTGCCGCTGCTGCCTCCGCCGCCGCAGGCGGACAGGACGAGCGCGGCAACGACCGCCAGCCCGGCTTTCCAGGAAATTCGGATAGACACGAGACACTCCTTGTGGGGCACGTCCACCCGATCCGTCCGACTGCCTGAAAGCAGGACCGGGACAGCGCGGTGCACGGATGCGTGCGACTGCGCTGTGCGTGAGGTTGATGGGAAGCTGGATGCTCGGCGGCCCGGCTTCGGTGTGTCAAGGCGTGACAAAGCGTGCCCCCTATCCCTAGGGGGAGCGGAAAACCCTGGGTCGTCGGACCACGGACGCGGCGGGCGCGGCGACCGGCGCCATCCCGATTGCGGACGCGCGAGGGCCGCGGGTATGCTCGCGCGGATGAAGACCCTCGTCCGCTGGCTCCTGCTGGCCGCCGCATTGCTGCTGGTGGCCCACCTCTACCCTGGCGTCACGGTGACCAGCTTCGGCTCGGCGATGCTGGCCGCGCTGGTGCTGGGCCTGCTGAACGCGCTGCTGCGACCGATCCTGGTGCTGCTGACGCTGCCGGTCACGGTGCTGACGCTCGGGCTGTTCCTGTTCGTGATCAACGCGCTGATGTTCTATTTCGCGGCGCAGTTGCTCAGCGGCCTGGCGGTCGCCGGCTTCTTCGCCGCGCTGATCGGCTCGTTGATCTACAGCCTGTGCGGGGTGGTGATCGATACCGCTCTGGAGGCGGTGTTCAACAAGGGGTGAGCCACGGGCGCCTATGTGCTGTGGCACGCGGCTCATGTGCTCTACAAGCCGTTTTGCATCTCAACTGCGTGACCGGTTCCGTTCACGAGTTTCCGGCCGAGAGACAGCAGCAGATCGCGAACCGGCTTGCCATCGAAACCCTGAGTAACCGGCGGGCCCGGACGAGTTCCACCGGCCGCCCCTGATCTTCATCAGGTCGCCCGCGCCGCCTCCACCCCATCCGCCTTGAACATCGCCTTGATCCCCCGCACCGCCTGCCGGATCCGGGCCTCGTTCTCGATCAGCGCAAAACGGACATGGTCGTCCCCGTGGTCGCCGAAGCCGATGCCGGGCGATACCGACACCTTGGCCTTCGCGAGCATCTGCTTCGCGAACTCCAGCGAGCCGAGCGCCCGGTACGGTTCGGGAATGCGGGCCCAGATGTACATCGAGGCCTTCGGCGTCTCGACCCTCCAGCCCGCCTCGTGCAGCCCCTTCACCAGCACGTCGCGGCGGCGTTGGTACTGCGCGGCGATGTCCTTCACGCACTGCTGGTCGCCTTCCAGCGCGGCGATCGCCGCCACCTGCAGCGGCGTGAAGGTGCCGTAGTCGTGGTACGCCTTGATGCGCGCCAGCGCCGCCACCAGGTCGCGGTTGCCGACCATGAAGCCGACGCGCCAGCCGGCCATGTTGTAGCTCTTGGACAGCGTGAAGAACTCGACCGCGATGTCCTTCGCGCCCGGCACCTGCATGATCGACGGCGCCTTCCAGCCGTCGAACACGATGTCGGCGTAGGCCAGGTCGTGCACGACGAAGATGTCGTGCTTGCGCGCGAGCGCCACCACCCGCTCGAAGAAATCGAGCTCGACGCACTGCGCCGTCGGGTTGCTCGGGAAGCCCAGCACCATCATCTTCGGCTTCGGGTAGCTGCCGCGGATCGCGCGCTCCAGCTCGGCGAAGAAATCGACGCCCGGCACCAGCGGCACCGAGCGGATGTCGGCCCCGGCGATCACCGCGCCGTAGATGTGGATCGGGTAGCTCGGGTCGGGCACCAGCACGGTGTCGCCGCGGTCCAGCGTCGCGAGCATCAGGTGCGACAGGCCTTCCTTCGAGCCGATCGTCACGATGGCTTCGCTGTCGGGATCGATCGCGACGCCGTAGCGGTCCTGGTACCAGTGCGAGATCGCGCGGCGCAGCCGCGGAATGCCCTTCGACGTGGAGTAGCCGTGGGTGTCGGGCCGCTGGGCCACCTCGGCCAGCTTCGCGACGATGTGCGGCGGCGTGGGTCCGTCGGGGTTGCCCATGCTCATGTCGATGATGTCTTCGCCGCGCCGGCGCGCGGCGGCGCGCAGCTCGGCGGTGATGTTGAAGACGTAGGGGGGAAGGCGGTCGATGCGCGCGAAACGGCGCTGGCCTGCGGAAGAGGACATGGAGGAGACTTTCACGTGAGCGCCCGGAACCGTCCGAGCGACGTGAGCCGCGCATGAGGCGCGGCCCGGGGCGGATGGTAGCGGAGGTTTTGGGCGGGCAGGCGTTTCGACAGGCTCAACGCGAACGGGAGGGGTGGCTCAGCGTGAACGGGTCTTCGGCTTGCTGCGCACATCCGCACCCCGCACCTCGAAGCGCACCGCCTGCAGCAGCGCGCCATCGCGCGCCACCAGCTTCAGCTCGTGCCGCCCCGGCCACGGCACCCAGTGCAGGCGCTCGCCTTGGCCGAGCGCCTTGCCGTCCATCCACCAGGTGCCGCCCTCGCCTTCCAGCACGATGCGCTGCGCGGCGGGCGGCATGTCGGGGTCGATCGCGAAGATGCTGCCGTCGCGCGGGCTGGCAATGCCGAAGCGCTGCATGCCGCGCACCTGCGCGCTCGCGCTCCAGCGCGGCTGCTCGGTGCCGGCGATGAACACCTCGTCGCGCGCCGCTTCGCGCTGGTCGTCGAAGCGGATCGGCATCGTCACGACACCCGCCGGCACCGCCGGACGCTTCGACGGCGCGCCGTCGTGCAGCTGGCGTACCAGCGCCTGCCACACCGGCGCGGCGCCGCTGACGCCGCTCACGTCATGCATCGCCTCGCCGCTCGCGTTGCCGACCCACACGCCGACGGTGTAGCGGTCGGTGAAGCCGACGCACCAGTTGTCGCGCATGTCCTTGCTGGTGCCGGTCTTCACCGCGGCGAAGCCCTTCGTGACCAGGCTGCTGCCCAGCCCGAAGGTGCGCGCACGCGCCGCGTTGTCGGCCAGGATGTCGGTGACGAGCCAGCTCGCGGCCGCGCCCTGAACGCGCTTCGGCGCCCCGCCCGCGCCGCGCAGCGCCGGCGGCGAGAACATCCCGCCGTTGGCCAGCGCGCGGTACGCATTCGTCAGCGCGAGCAGGCTCACGTCGGCGCTGCCGAGCGCCAGCGAATGGCCGTAGAAGCCGCCGGTCTCCGGCAGCGCCAGCCCCAGCGCGTTGAGCCGCTCGACCAGCGCATCGGGCCCGAGCATCGCGCCGACGCGCACCGCCGGCACGTTCAGGCTCGCGCCGAGCGCGGTGCGCGCGCTGACCCAGCCCTTGAACGCATGGTCGTAGTTCTGAGGCAGGTACAGGCCGTTGGTGGTGGCCAGTTGCGCCGGCGAATCGTCGAGCAGGCTGGCCGGCGTGATCAGCCGGCGCTCGAAGGCCAGCGCGTAGACGAAGGGCTTCAGCGTCGACCCCGGCTGGCGGCGCGCCAGCACGCCGTCGACCTGGGCCGCATCGGAATAGCTGCCGCTGGAGCCGACCCATGCCCGCACCTCGCCGCTCGCGTTGTCGAGCACGACGATCGCGCCGTCTTCGACGTTGCGGCCCGACAGCTCGGCCAGCTGCCGCCGCAGCGTGTTGACGGCGAAGCGCTGCAGCCGCGCGTCGAGCGTCGTGCGCACCGTCGCCGCCGCATCGGGCACGACCACCTGGCGCGCGAAATGCGGCGCCAGCTGCTCGCCCAGCGGCATGCCGCCCTGGCGCAGCAGCGCGGTCTGCGCCAATGCGGTGACGCCCTTGCAATCGAGCTTCTGCAGCTGCAGCACGCCGCAGGCCCGCTGCGCGACGACCGCCGGCGTCGCATTCGGCCCGCGCAGCAGCGCCGCCGCGATCGCCGACTCGTCGACGTCGAGCCCGCCCGGGTGCTTGCCGAACAGCGTCTGCGACAGCGCATCGATGCCGACCACCTCGCCGCGAAACGGAACCCGGTTCAGGTAGGCCTCGAGGATCTCGCTCTTCTTCCAGCGTGCATCGAGCCGCGTCGCGGTGACGGCCTGGCCCAGCTTCTGCCCGACGCTGCGCCCGCCGACCGGCCGCGCGAGGTCGTCGTCGAGCAGGCCGGCCAGTTGCATCGTCAGCGTCGACGCGCCGCGCGTGCGGGTGTTCCACACATTGGCCCAGGCGCTCTTCGCGACCGCGCCCCAGTCGACGCCGCTGTGCTCGTAGAAACGCCGGTCCTCGCTGAGCACGATGGCCTGCAGCAGCGCCGGCGAGACCTGCTGCAGCGGCACCCAGGCCAGCCGGCGCGCGCTCTTGTCCACCCGCAGCGTCTGCAGCGGCGTGCCGTCGCGCGCCAGCAGCGTCACGTCGGACGGCTTCCACGCAGCCTTCACGTCGCCGAAGCTCGGCAGCGCCTGCGCCGCGGCCGCTGCGCACAGCAGCAGGCCGGCGCAGGCGGCACGCTTCATGGCGCGACCTCGATCGCCGCGTTCGGCAGCTCGCCGAAGCTCTCCGGCGCGTACATCGCCTCGACGCGCGTCGGCGGCAGCGCGAAGCGGCCCGGGTTGTTCAGCCGCACGGTGTACTCGATCACGTGCTTGCCGCGCGGCAGGTAGTCGTAGTAGCTGCGGAAGGCCTCGAAGCTGCGCTCCTCGTAGACCGGCCACGTTCCTTGCCGCTTCTCGCCCTGCGTCGCGATCGCGCTGTCGCGGCCGAGACCCGAGCCGAGCAGCGTCGCGCCGCCCGGCACCGGGTCGCTGACCACCACCCAGGTCATGTCCGACTGCGCATCGACCTCGACCCGCACCCGCAGCACGTCGCCGCGCGACCACTTCGACTTGTCCTTCTGCTCGACCGCGGTGACGGTGCGCGCGAGGCTGTAGCCGGCGCGAATCGGCTCTTTCAGCGGGATCGCCGCGAGGCTCTGCACGGTCAGCCACGGCTTGCCGCTGCCCTCCTGCGTGACGCCCAGCGTGCCGGCCTTGTCGGGCCACGGCAGCGTCACGACGCCGCCATCGGCCGACTTGCCCCAGTCGATCGCAGCCGGCGCGCCACCGGTGCTCGCGACCGTGCGGCCGGCCACCTTCGCCGATTCGAACTTCGCCGAGAACTTGTCGAGCGCCAGCGAGCCCCACAGGTTGGCCGTCGTCGTCAGCCAGGCGCCACCGCGCTGGCGACCCAGGCTGCCAACCACCATGCGCGGCAGGTCGTCGCGCCAGGCCGGGTCGTCGAGCACCGCGAGGATCAGCCGCGCCGCGTTCGCATCGGCGCTGTCCATCAGCCACCACCAGAAGTCGTCGCCCTCGTTGCTGAAGCGCAGCGTGGTGCCGGCGTAGGTGAGCCGGCCGCGCAGGATCTGCTGCGCCTCGTCGAGCCGCTTCGCCTGCTCGGGCACGCCCTGCACGCGGCGCAGGATATTCAGCCAGTCGATCACCGCGGCGGTCGGCCACTGGTTCGGCGTGAGGTCGACCGAGCCGAGCATCTTCGGCTGCGCCCGGCCGTAGCGCGACAGCGCCTCGATGGCGGCCAGCTTGCGCACGTCCAGGTCGGCGCGCGGCGACCAGAACTTGCGCTCGATGCGGCCTTCGACGAACGCGGTCAGCCCGTCGAGCATGCTGTCGCGCGCGGCCGGCGGCAGTTCGAAGCCGGCCTCGTGCGTCGCCGCCAGCACGTAGGCGGTGAGCCGGTCGCTGCCGCGCGGGCCATCTTCGGCGCGCGGCGGGAAGTAGCTCGCGAGCCCGTCGCTGTCGAGGTAGGTCGGCAGCGCGTTCGCAACGCCGGCCCACAGCTTCGCGTCTTTCAGGCCGACCGACTTCGAGGTCTTCTGTTCCAGGCAGATGAACGGGTAGGTCTCGAAGTAGCGGCGGATGCCGGGCAGCGCACCGGTCAGCTTCGGCTGCACGCCGACCTTCAGGCCGCCGCGCTTGGTGCCCGTGTCGGGCAGCGCATCGGCCGGCGCCGCCACCGGCAGCGAGAACGGGCCGTCGAGCTGCGACAGCGTCGCCTGCAACACCCGCACCGGCACCGCGGCACTGACCAGCTGCGTCACTTTCAGCTTGTCGCGCGCTTTGTCACCGGCCAGCTCTTCGGCACCCGCTTCCCACGCGATGCTGAACGCCTCGGCCGGCACGTCGACCGGCCACACCAGCTCCTTCGCGCCACCGGCCGGCAGCACCGCGTCCTGCGGCGGCAGCTCGATCGGCGTGCGCACGATGTCGCGGCCCTGCTCGCCGCCGCTGTTCGCGCTGCCGGCCAGCGTCGCCCGCACCTTCATCTCGTGCGTGGTGGTGTTGCGCAGCGTCAGCATCGCGCTGAAGCGGTCGCCGTCGCGCACCAGCGGCGGCAGGCCGGACAGCACCTGCAGGTCCTGCGTGACGCGGATGCTGGTGCTGCCGCTGCCGAACTGCTGCAGCCCGGCATCGGCCACCGCCACCAGCCGGAAGCTGGTCAGCGAATCGTTCAGCGGCACGTCGACCACCGCCTCGCCGTTGGCGTCCAGCGCCACCTGCGCCTTCCACAGCAGCAGCGTGTCGAACAGCTCGCGCGTCGCGTTCTTGCCGCCGCCGCCGCCGGCCGCCACCGCCTTGCGGCCGTAGTGGCGCCGGCCGATGATCTCGCTCTGCCCGGTGGCGGTCTCGACGCCGAGCGCGCGCGGCTTCAGCATCGCGCCGAGCAGGTCCCACGAGTCGTTCGGGCGCAGCGCCAGCAGCCCTTCGTCGACCGCGGCGAAGGCCACCTCGGTGTTCGCGAGCGGCTTGCCGTCGTGCAGCACCTTGATGCGCGCCTTCGCGGTCTGGCGCACCGCGTACTGCGGCTTGTCGGCGGTCACGCTGACCTGCAGCCGGTGCGCCTGCAGCCCCACCTTCAGCGCCGCGATGCCGAGCTTGAAGGCCGGCTTCGACAGGTCGACCATCGCGGTCGGCGCCTGGTATTCGCGGCCCTCGTACCAGAACGAGCGCGCCCAGTTCAGCGGCTCCTTCCAGCCCCAGGTGAAGAACGAATACCAGGGCACCTCGCGGATGCGTCCGCGCAGCACCAGCACGTCGACGTACACGTTCGGGCCCCACGACGGCTCGATCTTCAGCTCGACCGTCGGGTCGTCGCCGCGCAGCGTGACGACGCGCGTCGCGATGATGCCTTCGCGCTCGACGCTGACCAGCGCGGTCGCCTCGCGGAACGGCATGCGCACCTGCAGCCGCGCGGTCTCGCCCGGCTCGTAGCTCTTCTTTTCGGGCAGCACGTCGATGCGGTCGTCGTTGTCCTGCGCGAACCACAGCTCGCCCTGCTTCGTGACCCACACGCTGGACGCCGACTCGGCGACGTTGCCGGCCTGGTCGCTCGCCTTCGCGATCAGCTCGACCTGGCCGGCGGTCTCGAGCGCGGCGTCGCACAGCAGCAGGCCGCGGTCGTCGGTGCTGCCGCTGCACACCGTGCCGAGTTCCTTGACCTCGGTGCGGTTGTCGTAGGCGTAGAAGCCGCCGACCATGCGCTTGCGCGTGCTGATGACCTGCGACAGCCGGCCGCGCACCTCGACCGCCTGCCCCTTGACCGGCTTGCCGGCGGTGTCGAGCGCCAGCACCTGCAGCTTGACCTTGCCGCGCGCACTGGCCCACGAGCCGGTCTTCACGCCCAGCACCACCGCGCTCGGCCACAGCGGGACGGTGGTGGACGCGGTCTGCACCTCGCCGTTCGGGTCGTTGAAGGTGAGCTCGGTGACGAGCTCGCTCGGTCGCTTGATCGGCGGCAGGTCCTTCACGGCGACGCTGGCCGCGCCGTCGCGGTCGGTCGTCACCGGCAGCTTGTCGGCCACCACCTTGCCGCTCGCCTCGGGTGCGCCGTCGTCGCCGTCGTCGCTGCGCGCGGCCTGCTTCGGGTCGCGCGGCGGCTCGAAGCTGAATTCGTCGTAGCCCGTGAAGCCGCTCGCGCGCGGGCGCAGCAGCGCGGTCAACCGCGCCGGGGCCTGCGCCATCCCGCCGCCGGCGAAGTAGTTCAGCTGCACGCCGATCGGCAGCTCCTTCGGCGCGACCGGCACCTCCTTCGGCCCGCTGACGCGCGCATCGACCAGCGGCAGCCGGAACTCCTCGACGCGGAAGCTGCCGGCCGACCAACTGCTGCGCTCGCGGTCGCCGCCGCCCTCGCGCTCCAGCGTCACGTCGTAGGCGCCGAGCTTGGCGGCCGGCGGGATGTTCCAGCTCGACACCGCGCTGCGGGTGCCGTTCCAGCTCAGCGGCAGCGTCACCTCCTGCCCGCTGCCCTGGTGCACGATCTTCAGCCGCGTCGGCAGCCGCTCGGCCGGCAATGCGGCCAACCCGCTGCGGGTCTCGCGGCGCAGGAAGTGCTTCATCGACACCGTCTCGCCGGCGCGCAGCAGCGTGCGGTCGAACACTGTGTGCGCCTGCACGTCGGGCTGAGCGTCGTTGCTGGTCGGGAAGCTGAAGCGCCAGGTCTCGATGCCCTTCTGCCAGCTGCTGAAGACGAAGGCGGTGTCGGTCAGGCCCTTCGGCGTCGGCTTGCGCGCGGTGACGAAGAAGCCGGTGTCGGCCGGGCATTCGTCGGCCCGCTCGAGCGGCTGGTCGATGCGCGCGAGGCCGCTCGCATCGGTGCGGCCGGCCCACAGCCGGTGGCCGCGGCAGTCGTTGACGGCCACGTCGGCGTCGGCGACCGGCTGGCCGCGGTCGAGCGTGGTGACCCAGACCACGCTGTTCTCGCGGCCGAGCTTGAAGTGCACGCCGAGGTTGGTGACCAGCACGCCGGCGCGCACGTACATCGGCGCCTTCTTGTCGAGCAGCGCTTCGCCGAGGCGGCGCGATTCGATCTCGACCACGTGGTAGCCGGGGTCGGCGATCGGGATGCCGACCACCTCGAACGGCCGCGGGTCGCCGCCGTTCAGCTGCGGCAGGTCCATGCGCTTCGCATCGGCCGCGCCGTTCAGCAGCGACAGCTCGCGGGTCTCGACGAGGCGCTCGCGGCGTACCTCCTTGCTGCGGCCCTTGCCGTCGACGACGCGCTCGACCTCGTAGTGCTGCGCGGCCGGCAGCCCGGCCTCCTTCGCGGTCAGGCGGCTCTCGTGCCAGCGCGCAACGCGGGCGTACCACTGCAGGATGTCGGCATCGGTGCGCAGCGTCTTGATGCGCACCGCGCCGCCGCCGGCGGCCGGCCGCAGGTCGCCCTGCACGTGGCGCAGCGTGACCGGCAGCATCGCGTCGGCATTCAGCTCGACGACGCCGAACGGCGCGGCCGCGAACTTCGCGATCGGCGGCGCATCGCCGGTCGCGACCTTCAGCGGGAAGTTCGCGACATTCGCGAGCGCGCGGCCGGAGCCGTCCTTCAGGTTGCGCGGCAGCTCGATCGTGAACGTGCTGTGCTCCGGCAGCGGCGTCGGGAAGCGCAGGTTGTCGACCTCGGTCGACTTGTCGTCGGCATCGAACGCCGGCGTGATCGCCTGGCCCGAGGCCGGCTGCAGCCGGATCGCCGCGGCCAGCTCGCGCGGCAGCGGCGACGAGAAGCGCAGCGTCATCGGCCGGATCGGCAGGCACGGCGCGTCGGCGCGTTCGCGCTCGCAGCTGAACTCGGCCGTGAACGCCGGGCGCACCCGAAAATTGAAGCGCTGCTCGGTGCGCGTGACGATCTTCGGGTTGACCTGGGCCGCGATGCCGGCGCCCCAGACCAGGCGCAGCACGCTGTCGGGCGGCAGCGGGCGCTGGCAGGTCAGCACGACGATGCGCTCGGCCTGCTTGTCGAGCTGGCGGGCCTTGATCACCTCGTCGCGGACCGCACCGCCGACCACGCGCACCGGCATGCGTTCGCCGATGCCTTCGACCTCGCAGGCCGCATGCGCCGCGACCGTGGCCTCGACCGCCGGGCCGGTCAGCCGCAGCACGAAGTGCTGGTCCTCTTCGATCGAATTGCCGGCATACGGCAATGTCGATTCGACGGCCGGGCCGCCGGTGCTGATGCTGTAGTCGGTGCCGCCGGTCAGCGCGCCGTTCAGCGGCTTCCAGTCGGGCTTCGCCTTCAGCGTGCAGCGCGTGCCGGGCGGCAGCGCCTCGCGGAAGTCATACAGCCAGACGCGGTCGTTGGCCCAGCGACCCGACCCGGCACGCGCCGGGCCTTCGCAGGCCACCACCAGCGGGTCGGGCAGCCGCAGGTCGCCGAACGGCACCACCGCCTCGGAAAACTTCACCGTGAGCTGGCGGACCTGCGCGACCTCGCCCTGCGGGCTGACCGACGTGATGGTGGCGGCCGTCGCCGGGATCGCCGATGCCGCGAGCAGCGCGAACATGGCGGCGCCGATGGCCCGGGCGGTGAATCGTGGCATGCCGTCTCCTCCTGAAGTGCCGGGAGGATAAGGCACGCGGGCGCCGGATCCGGCGCTCTTGCGTCGCTCGTCAGCCTTCCTGCCGGCGCTCCTCTTCCATCTGCCGACGACGCTGGCCTTCGAGGTCGCGCAGCCGCGCATCGATGATCGATGCGTCGATGAAATCGACCTTTCCGCCCGGCGAGCGGGCCAGCCGCTGGCCAGCGCGCAGCCGGTCGACCGCGCCGGTCAGGTCGCCGACGGCGTAGTGCGATTCGGCATCGGCGCGCAGCGAGCGCAGCTGCAGACCGAGCTGCTCCCAGGTGCGGCTGAGCTGCTGCCACGCGAGCGCATCGGTCGGGTGCAGCGTGGTCCAGGTCTGCAGGTCGTCGGCGCTGCGCTTGACGGCCGGGTCGGCCTTCGGCGAGGCCAGCGCCACCTGCGCCTGCAGCAGCAGCACCGCGCGCGACGGCGTCGCGCCGGCATCGAGGTAGGGCTTCAGCACCTGGCCGGCGCGCGGGCCGTCGCCGCGTTCGGCCAGCGATTGCGCCTGCAGCATCACGACTTCGCGCTCGGCGGTGGCGTCGCTGCGCGGGCTGCCGCGCACCACGCCGAGCGCGACCTGCAGCGCGGCATCGGCGCGCGCCCAGTCGTGCAGCAGCGTCGACGCCAGCGCGCTGGCATAGGCGGCGTTCAGCCGTTCGCCGACGCTGGCGGTGGCCGCGACCTGGTCCTGCGACTGCCAGCGGCGCAGCGCGTCGGTGCGGGTGTCCATCATCACGCGGGCGCGGGCCTGCGCCGCGACGTGGGCCAGCACGCTGACCGGCGGCACCGGCGCGGCGGTGCCGAGGCGCTGGCGGGCGTCGCCGATGCGCTCGGTGGTGATCGGGTGGGTGCGCAGGTACGGGAAGCCGCCGCTGTCGTTCAGGTGCGAGGCCTGGTCGAGCTTCTCGAACATCGCGGCCATGCCGCCGGGCGCAAAGCCGGCACCGGTCAGCACGTTGAAGCCGACGCGGTCGGCCTCGCGTTCCATGTCGCGCGAGAAGTTCAGCTGGCCCTGCACCGACGCCGCCTGGGCGCCGGTGAAGATCGCGTTGGCGCCGTCGACGCGCGTGCTGCGCGTCGCGGCGATCACGCCGAGGATCATGCCGGCCAGCCCGATCAGCGACTGGCGCCGGCTGTTGACCATGCCGCGCGCGATGTGGCGCTGCGTGACGTGCGACATCTCGTGCGCCAGCACCGACGCGAGCTCGTCGCGGGTGGCGGTGATCGCGATCAGGCCCAGGTGCACGCCGACGTAGCCGCCGGGCAGCGCGAACGCGTTGACGGTCTTGTCGCGCACCAGGAAGGGCTCCCACGCGAAGCGCTGGTCGATCTCGCCGCCGATGTTGCCCTGGGCGCGCGAGGCCGCGACCAGCGGCTGCCACAGCGACTGCAGGTATTCGAGCAGCACCGGGTCGTCGAGGTAGTCGGGGTCCTGCCGGATCGCCCGCATGATCTGGTCGCCGATGCGGCGCTCGGTGCCGACGCTCAGGTCGTCGGACACCGAATCGCCGAGCGCGGGCAGCGCGTTCTGGGCGGCCGGTGTGGGGTCGGGCGCGGAGGCGGCGCCCTGCCCTTGCGCCCAGCCGCTGCTGCCGAGCAAGGCCAGCGCACAGAGCGACGCGGTGAGGCGGGCGGCCAGGGTCGGACGGGTGGGTGGGATCGAGCGTGTCATCCGGTGGGGCACGAAGCTGGAACGGGACCGGTCGCTATGATGCCAGCGCCACGTTGCCCGGATGTTTCCCGCCATGTCGAAGCCCCTTCCCCCAGTGCAGTCCTTGCCTACGAACCCGCTGACCCACTTCGATGCGCAGGGGCAGGCGCACATGGTCGACGTGTCGGCCAAGGCCGAGACGCACCGCATCGCGCGCGCCGCCGGCATGATCCGCATGCTGCCGGCCACGTTGGCGCTGATCCAGGGCGGCACGGCAAAAAAAGGGGACGTGATCGGCATCGCGCGCATCGCGGCGATCCAGGCCAGCAAGCGCACCGCCGAGCTGATCCCGCTGTGCCATCCGCTGCCGATCACGAAGGTCGCGGTCGATTTCGAGGTCGACGCCGCGCAGAACCTGGTGCGCTGCACCGCGCAGGTCGAGACGCTCGGTCGCACCGGCGTCGAGATGGAAGCGCTGACCGCGGTGCAGGTCGGGCTGCTGACGGTCTACGACATGTGCAAGGCGGTCGACCGCGGGATGGTGATGGGGGAGATCCGGGTGCTGGAGAAGAGCGGGGGGAAGTCGGGGGATTGGGTGGCGGCTTAGGTTTGCACGTCAGGAGCCCCACTTGGCGAGGTACGCACGGTAGCCGTCGGACCACGCTGGCGTGCCATAAGCGCCTTGACTTTGGCGCGTCGCGCTGACTTGGCAGGTTCCAAGCTTCATGCCGCGCTGCCGGGCGCCGCGGCAGAAGTCCATGTCATGGAAGTGAATACCGAATTGGGAATCGAACAACAATTGATGTTCGACCAAGGTACGACGGCGCGCGGCCATGAAGCCGCCATCGAGCAGTTCGCACTCGGCGGGTACCGGCCCGAAGACATGGGCATTGCCGAGCGCGTCGGCGCCATGGCCAAGCACGCCGCTAAGAAAGCCGTTCTGGATCTCCAGCCCGGGCCCGTCGCTGAACCAAGCCGACTGGTCCTTGACGCGCCGCACGCAGCCTGCCAATCCGACGACGTCGTACAGGTCGAGCCCGGCCGACAGGCGATCGACGAGAAAGTAGTCTTGGAGCCAGAGGTCATCCTGCACGAAGACCAGGACCGTCGAATCGCGTTCGGCACCGATGCTGTCGTTGTAGGCCTCGGCCGGGCTCAGGCGGTTCTCGTAGTGGATGCAGGTCGCGATCCGCGCGTCGAAGCCGATGTACCGCAATGAATTGCCCAATGCCGATCGGAGCCAGAAGTCATCCTCGGACAAGGGGGTCGCACACACGATCTCGATCTGCAAGTCAGTCACCCCACTTGTCGAAGTACAGCCGGCATTTGTCGGCCCAGGACTCGCCACCGAAGTCGCCGCCGCTCACATGCGTCACGCTGATGCCCCAGGTGCCCAGGCGCAGGTGCTTTTTCCGCGCGGTTCTGCAGAAATCCATGTCATAGAAGTGGAACGTGAACTGCGGATCGAACATGACTTGGTGCCGAAGCAGCGTTTCCTTTTTCGCGGCCAGGAACACGCCATCCAGCGATTCGCACTGTGCCGGGACGGGACCGAATAAGGTCGGATGCCCCACGGGAACGTGTCCGTGCCCGATGACACCACTCAGACCCTCGAAATCGATCTCCTTCCCGCCACCGGCTTCGCAGGCCCAGTTCGCCTGCCGGTGGCGCAGCTTCGTGCAGCCGGTCAGGCCGATCACGTCGTACTGTTCGAGCCCCTCGAGCACCCGATCGACAAAGAAGAAGTCCTGCAGCCACACGTCGTCATGCATGAAGATGAGCACGTCGGAATCGCGTGCCGACTGGATGCCCTCGTTGTAGATGTCGGGCAGGCCGCGCTTGTTCTCGAATGTGAAGTTGGTGGTCAGCCGTGCGTCGTGGCCCATTTTCTGCAATGACTGCCCCAAGGCGGAGCGGGCCCAGAACGGGCCCTCCGCCAGGCGGCTCGCGCTGATGAGTTCCAGTTTCATGGGGGACGGCGACAATGCGGAATGATGATTCTCATCGATTCCGCGGCATGTACGAGGCACGCGCTTCGCGCCGTGTCGAGCCCTCGTCCTCAAGCACCATGTTCCTGACCCGCCTGTTGAACAAGTTGTTCCTCCCACCCGCGGCTCCAATCCGGCGACCTGCAGCAGGGCAGCCTGTGGCAGGAATGCATCTTTCGGAACGCCTGCTGCGCGGTCCGCGCGCATTGGTGCTGGTCGCGAGTGACAAAACCGCCGCGTTGCCCCTGAGCTACACAGGCTGGGTGCAGCTGACACTGGGCATCGCAAACTTGCGCACCGACGACATCGCCGCGAAGGTTCGCAGCACAGCCGGCGAACTGCCTGTTTCGATGGGTGCAGTCCATTCGACGGCACCGCTGCCCGTCGACGCATCGAACGCGGCAACGTCGATGCTTCGCACTTTCCGGGACATCCTCGCACCCGACGGCTTCATCGACATTCGTTCAACAAGCCACGACAGGGATTCGATGGCAGCCGCGCTGGCGGGCGCGGGATTTCCCTTCAGCCGCATCGAGGTCGCGGAGGACGGGCAAGGCTCGCACGTGCTGGCCTTCCGCACGCAGCCGACGCCAGATCAGCGGGCGCGATATCTGCTGCGGCCGAGAAGCGTGCGATCGTCCGACTGCCGCGTGTAGTCATCCGGGGCGTACCTCGGCAAGTGCGGCATCCGCGCCCGCCTGCCTACCTACCTGAAGTCTTCGTAACTGAGCGCGCGGCCTGGCTGCAGGCATTGGAATGGCGGCGTTGTCGCTTCGGCGCGCGGCAACGCGCAGGGCGCAAAGAATTCGTCCGATGCCGGGTTGTTGAACTCCCGCAGACGCTGCGCGACGTAGCGTGCGCGGTCGGTGTCGCCGCTTTCTTCCAGTGCCTTGGCCCAGGCCATCATCAGCCGGGTGTCCAGCAGATAGTGAGTCGAACGCTTGAAGCTCGACAGCGCTTCGCCCGGATGTTCGGCGATGGTGCCCGCCGCGTAGTCGGCGTGGTGGGCGAACAACCAGCTGTGCTGGCCGTCGGCGATGCGCTCCGGCAACGGAGCCGCATTCTGAGGCGGCGAGAAGATGGCCACGACGCGCATGTAGTCGGCCACCATCACGATGGCGCCGAGGATCAGCAGCGCCGAACCGATGCCCAGCACCGCCGATGCGCGAGCCATGCGCGGCTTGGCAGAGGCGACGGCGTCCAGCGACTGCCCGGTGAAGCCCAGGCAGATGCCAAGCGAGAACAACGTGGGCAACAGGAAATAGGCATACCAGAGCGGGTATTCGAGCAGGCTGTGCACGCCCATCATCATCACCATGACGAGCGCACTGCGCTGCGTCAGCACGTTGGGAGAGGCCGCCCGGCGTGAGGCTGCGAAAGCCTTCCACAACGCCCACAGCAGCAGCGCCATCACCACGCTGGCCAGCGGAATGCCGAGTTCGACGAGCAGCTGCATCGGCAGGTTGTGCGTGTGGTCGAAGAATGCGCCCGGCCTGCCGGGGAAGGGCGTCAGCGTCCACGCAAAGTTGAATTCGCCCCAACCGACGCCGAACCACGGATGCTGCGCAACCATCGACAACGCGTTGGCCCAGATGCCGAAGCGCGAGCTCGAAGGGTCGGATCGGTGGATCTGCGAGTCGCCGGCAAAGGTCTGCACGCCGGTGGTAGCCAGCATCCAGGACAGCAGATAGAAAACCGGCGTCAGCAACAGCAGGAGGCGCGTGAAACGCGACAGGCTGCGATCGACCAGCCCCCAGACGGCCAGCAGCAGCACGCAGACCATGCCCGTGCGCGAGACGGTCAACACCACCCCCAGCGTCAGCGCACCCATGGCCAGCATCGACGCCGCGCGACCCATGCCCGGTTGCAGGCCGCGCCGGCGCTCGACACAGGCCTCGTGCAGGTACGCCAGGGCCGCGAGCGACCAGACGAGCAGGCTGCTGAGGTGATTGGGCTGGCGGAGGTTGCCACCGGCACGACCCGGCGTGGCAGGTCGGGCAATCCAGTCGCCATCGGCCCATTGGGGTGCGAACGACTGCACCGACGCCACCACGAGGCTGAGCAGCCCGGCCACGAAGAGGGCGACGCAGAATGCCTGGTATACCGCGTCGCGCTGTTCGACCGACCGGCCGACGAGGACGCCGATCGCAAGCGTAAGCACACCGGCCAGCAGCATGCCGGCGGAGGACAGCGCGAGCGGCCACGGCAGTCCGGAGACAGCGGCGGCGGCCAGCGCCGCCAGGACGAGGATCAGCAGCGCCGTGCTCGCCGCCAGCGACGGAAGGGCGTCGCGCCGGGGGCCGGCGCTCAGCGGAACCGTGGCCGAGAGCGCGAGCGCGAGCACCCCCCACCCCCCCAGCGACGCCGCCTGGTTCAGCAGCGTCGCCGAAGGAGGGACATTGAAAGCGAGCAGCGTCGGGACGGCAATGGCAACGAATGCGATGCCGCCGACGAGCACCGGTTCGGCGCGAGAAGAAGAGGTCATCCGGGAATTCTGCCCGAGGCACCAGCAAGTAAACTGGCCGATCGATCGGTGTCCTGGAGGAGCGCAAATGCTGAAATGGTTGGATGCGAAGGAAGAACAAGCCTTCGGCACGGAACTGGCGAAGTTCTACATCGAACGCGTGCCGTTCGAGTCACCTTTCAGTACCAAGCAGTTCGCCGCCAAGACGCAGGAGGTCCTGAAGAAGGTCGACCTGAAAGTGCACAACTTCAAGAGTGGCCGGTCGATGAACGTCTACAAGAAGGCCAAGCTTGGCAACGCATTCAAGTGGGTGCTGCGCGACGCCGGCTACGACACGGAGTACGTTGACGGGCTGACCGAGTGGCTGATGCACCGCCTCTGAGCGACGAGACGGGCAGGGACCGGCGATGATGCGCTGGCTCGAGCGCCTGCTGGCGCGGAACCATCCCGCGACGGAGGCTGCGGATGACGGCGCTGCGATCGCAGCAGCTCATGTTCGGGATGGGAATGCCTTGCTCGGCAAGGGTCGGTTGGACGAGGCGGCCATGCGTTACCGCCTCGCCGCCGAGGCAGCGCCGCACAACGCCGATGCCCATGTCAACCTCGGTTTCGTCCAGCTTGAACTGAACCGGCCCGCCGAGGCGTTGCCGGTGCTGAGCCAGGCCGCCGTGCTCGCACCCGACTCGGCCGATGCGCACTACCTGCTCGGCAGCGCCCTGGCAAGACTGCATCGGCCGGCGGCGGCGGTTCCTGCCTTCGAGCGCGCGCTGGCCCTCAAGGAGGATTTCGTCGCAGCGCATCGCGACCTGGCCAAGGCTCTGCACGACACCGGCCAGCACGCTCGCGCAAAGACGCTGCTGAACGCTGCAACGGCCCTGGACCCGCGCTCGCCCGACCTGCATCTCTTCCTCGGCAACATCGCGCTGCACGAGATGGAACTCGATGCCGCACTGGCCAGCTACGACCGAGCGCTGGCCATCGAACCCGGGCTTGCCGTGGCGCTCAGCAACAAGGCGCAGGCCTTGCTGCAGCTCAGCGATTTCGATGGCGCGGCGGCAGCGGCAAGACATGCCCTGTCGCTCGATCCTGCGATGCATTTCGCACGCAGCAACCTGCTGATGACGCTGTCCGGCGACGGCCACACGTCGCCGCAGCGGTACCTGGAGGAAGCGCGGCGCTATGGCGAGGCGGTGACGCCCGCGACGCCTTTGTCGACTGTCCGCCGGCGCGGTGGCGGATCGGCGGACCGGCCGCTGAGAATCGGCTTCGTGTCTGCCGACTTTCACAACCACCCGGTCGGGTTCTTCTTGGACAGCGTTATGGCGCACTGGGATCGGCGACGAAAGATGGATGCGATCGCCTACAGCAACCGGGCCGCAGGCGATGAGCTCACGGCCCGGCTCAAGGGGCGCTTCAGCGAATGGCACGACATTTCCAGTCTGGACGACGACACAGCGGCGCGCAAGATCTTCGCGGACGGCATCGACGTCCTGGTTGACCTCTCGGGCCACACCGCGGAGAACCGGCTGCCGGTGTTCGCACGGCGTGCGGCCCCGGTACAGGTCAGCTGGCTGGGGTATTGGGCGAGCACCGGCGTGCCGGCCATGGACTGGATGATCGCGGATCCGGTCTCGGTACCGCCGGAGCAGCGCGAGTTCTTCAGTGAATCGATCTGCTACCTGCCCGACACCCGTCTTTGTTTCACCGCGCCGAGCGGCGACGACGTGCCCTCGGTGGCACCGCCGCCGGCCGCCGCAAGAGGCCATGTCACCTTCGGATCCTTCCAGCGCCTCACCAAGCTCAATGACGCAGTGCTGGCGCTGTGGGCCCAGGTGCTGATGGCCGTGCCGGGGTCGCGCCTTCGGCTGCAATCGAAGCAGATGCAGGATCCGACGGCCCGCCGGCAGCTGATCGAACGACTGCAACGGATGGGCGTCGACGCCCAGCGCGTCGAGTTGGTGCCGGCGAGCGCGCGCATGGCCTATCTGGCTGCTCATGCCGAGATCGACATCCTGCTCGACACCTTTCCGCACAGCGGAGCGACCACCACGTGCGAGGCGTTGTGGATGGGAGTTCCCACCGTGACGCTGGCGGGCTCGACGATGCTGGCGCGCCAGGGCGCGAGCCTGCTCGGCTGCGTCGGCCTGTCGGACTGGGTGGCGCGCGACGAGGCACACTATGTCGAGTTGGCGGTTCGGCATGCCGGCGACATCGATGCGCTGGCTCGCCTGCGTTCCGGGCTGCGCGAGCGGGCCGCGGCGTCATCGCTGTTCGACGCCGTCCGCTTCGCAGAGCATCTGCAGACAGCGCTGCGCACCCTGTATCTCGAAGCCTCTTGAAAGAACCCAATGATCCTGACCCGCTTGCTGCGTCGCCTGTTTTCGTCCAAACCACTGCAAGGCGATCACATGTTCGACCAACCTCGGGGGGCGGTCTCGAGTGTCGCGGCGAGACTGCCGGCGCTGTCGACGCCGGCGCCGGATCGCGCTCCCAATTTCTTCTTTCCGCTCCTCTGGGCCACGCGCAACAGGGAGGCGGTCTCGTCGTCGGGACGAACGATCGTCGACCTGGTGAATGATGGTCACTATTTCGGCGACAACCTGCTGACCTGGGGTCGCAACATGTCGATGCTGGACGACCAGCCTTTCGTGCAGGCCTGGAAGTCCAACATCGAAAGCGATTCCGATCAGGCGATTCTCTGGCGCCGCTATGTGCTGGCCTGTGCCGCGTACCACTGCGTGCAGCTGGGCGGCGATTTCGTCGAATGCGGCGCCTACACGGGGGTCGGCATCAAGACGGTGATGGACTACCTGGGCGGCACCGACTTCCCGCGCAACTTCTGGGGTTACGACCTGTTCGAGCATGACGACACCATGCTGCATCATTCGATGCCCGAACTTGGCCCGGGACTGTACGAACGCGTGCAACGGAAGTTCGCCGACTATCCCCAGGTGAAGCTGCTGAAGGGAACGATCCCTGACGTCTTTGCCGACGGCTGCCCTGAACGCATCGCGTACCTCCACATCGATTTGAACCAAGCCCCGGCGGAAATCGCTGCGCTCGATCACCTGTTCGACCGCATGGTGCCTGGCGGAGTGCTGATCCTCGACGACTACGAATGGGCAGGTCCCTACCGCGTGCAGAAGCTGGCGGAGGATGTCTGGTTCGACGCTCGCCACTACCGCGTGATGCCGCTGCCCACAGGGCAAGGCCTGGTCATCAAGCGCTGAGCCTCATGGCCGCGGCCAGGCCACCTGCCGGATGGCCGGCCGACGGTCTCCCAGCGCGGTCCACAAGCCCTCCATGTTTCGGCAGCCAACCTCCGACTCGAGCTTGCAGACCCGTTGCAGCACCTGCACGGCCTCATCGGGCCGATGGTTGATCGCCAGCGCCGCAGCCAGTCGAACCATGTTGGCGCCCGACGGAAAGCGGGCCACGGTGCCGCGCATTTCGTCGAGTTCGGCCTCGGTCATGTTCTCGCGCTCCGGCGTTTGCGCAAAACGCAGCATCGCATCCAGCTGCGTGAGCAGCCGGATCGGAACCGATGCCGGCCGCGGCGTATCGAGACCGATGCGGGCTTGATCGAAGCGCAGGCGCCTCAGCTGCTGCTCGAAAGTCAGGTAGTCGAGGGCCACGACCGCGAGCACTGCCGCAGCGCCGCTCAGCAGCAACAGCGACAGCCACACCGGGATCGCCCGCACCGGAGCGGGAAAGGTGCTCGCACTGAGAAGGCCGCACAGCACGCCGACCGGCAGCAGGAAGTAGGTGTAGGCCAGCGGATACTCGACCTGCGCATGAACCACCAGCGCTGTCACGGCGGCCAGCGCGAGCAAGCTGGAAGACTCTGTCGTGTTCCTGGCGACGCGCCACAGCCAAGCGCCGAGCCAGAACGTGATCGCCAAGCCGACCGGCACCCCGATCCATACCAGCAGGTCGAGAATCAGGTTGTGGCTGTAGCCCATGGTTTCATGGGTGGCCGGAAACCCGGCGGCAACGGTGTACTGTGCGGCAGTCACCCCCATCCAGCCATGGCCCGACCACGGATGCTGCAGCACGGCCTCGACCATCTCGCGCCAATGCGTGAGCCGATTCCCGGTGGAGTTTGCAGTGTCCGCTGCGTCGCGCGCGACCGATTGGTTGCTCAGCGGATCCAGTACCGTCCAGGCCAGACCGGTCAGCACCAGCAGCGCTGCGCCAGCGGCCAGATGCCGCCAGCCGAGCCGTCCGGTCAAAGCACAGCGCCTGCCGATGACCAACACCGTGAGGACCGCCAACTCAAGCCATGCGGCCCGGGATTGGGCCAAGGCCAGGCCACAGCCGAGCAGACCGGTCGCCAGCAGGCTCGCCACCGCGCCGATGCGACGACCGTCGAAGAGGCAGGCAATGCTGAGCAAGCCCAGGACAAGCAGGGTTGCCAGCAAGTTGGGCTGGAGCAGATTGGCGTATGGCCGCGCAAGTGGGGCGAGTCGATTGACCAGAAGCGGCAAGTCATCCTGCAGCAGCCACTGGGCAAGGGCCATTCCGGAAGAAGCAATGGATGCGAGCAGGACCGTCCAGGCGCAAGCTTCCAGCACTCGCCGGCCGGACCAAAGACGGGCTGCGTGGTGGCCCATGACCACCATCACGGCGAAAGAGAACAGATAGAGACTGGAGAGCGCGGCATCGCCGGCGAATCGGACCGTGCCCGCGGCGAATTGCAGCAGCGGCGTCGTCGCCACGATCGAAATGACGATGGCGAGGGCGGGGATCGTCACCGCTTGCCCACGAAGGACATGCAGAACGCCCAGCGAGCCGAGCACCGCCGCCAGCGCCATCGCCAGTTCAGCATGGAATGCGGGCCACGGCAGTTCATGGGTGGGCATCAACCACGCCAGCAGGGCACACGCGCCCGCTGCCCAGAGTGTGAGTCGTGTCGCCGAATCCATCGGCCCGGGGTTGGGCAATGCAGCGGCGATACTCAAGTGCATGGCAAACGCAAAACGGGACCGCAAAGAGAAAAGGCCTCCGAAGAGGCCCGTCGGGACAGCTAAGACCGATTACTTGCAGCTGGACGGCAGGTACTTGGCGGCGATCGTGCCGGTGCAGGCCCAACCGACTTGGCCGGTCGACGTGTCGAAGGTGCCGACCAGCGTGACGTTCGAACCACTGATCGCCGGATCGCTCTTGGCAATCGCGGTGATCGTGCCGCTGGCGGTGCCACCACTGGAGTAGGCGACGCTCGAAACCCACTGCGAAGCCTGGCTGTTGATGACGCCCGAGTTCGTGGTCGGCATGCCGCCATAGCTGGCAGCCTGTTCCGAAATCGAGGTCTTGCCCGACGAAGCGGCCAGGATCACTTCGGAGACCTTGGCGCGGACCGTGTAGTCGCGGTAAGCCGGCAGCGCAACCGCTGCCAGGATGCCGATGATCGCCACGACGATCATCAGTTCAATGAGGGTAAAGCCTTGTTGGACGCGTTTCATGAGGAATGGCTCCTGAGTCGGTTGAGGAAAGAGACGGAACTGCCGCTCGCACTCGTCGTTTGCAGCGTTCATGCCAAGGCAATCCACCCCCCTAGAACGGTAATGCTCCGCGCTTTCGTGGTGCATCCGACACCGAAGCGACCAAACTTGTCACTCGGCGACGACTTAGGGGGTGACGACACCGACGTTTTGTGGCGAGGCGTCAGCGGACCAGCCATCTGCATCGGCAACAACCTGTTCGCGCCAGATCATCGCCAGCGCGTCTTCGAAGCGCCGGGCGAAGAGACGTACGTCGAACAAGGCGGAGCCTGCGACCTGGTTTCTCATCGATTCGCGCAGTCGAGCCAGCGCCGGCAGGTCGGAGGCGAACTGCACCGCCTTGCGAACGTAGTCGCCGGGATCCACCGCCACCCATTCCGGCAGGCCGGCCGCACGCATCATGGTCTCGCCCTGGCGCGAGATCATGGTCTCGCCGCACAGGGTCAAGGTGGGCACGCCCATCCACAGGGCTTCGCAGGTCGTCGTCCCCCCCGGAAACGGGAAAGTGTCGAGCACGATGTCGACCTCGGCATAGGCCTTGAGATAGGCATCGCGTGACACGGGACCGCGGATCGACACCCGGTCGGCGGTGATGCCGACACGTGCCAAGCGGGCCAAGGTCTGCTCGACGGCCTTCGCCCGCCCGGTCTGGACGCTCTGGATCAACAACCGCGAGCCCGGCAGGCGGCCCAGCACCTCGCCCCACAGGCGGATGACGTCGTCGGTGATCTTCGGCAGGCGCTGGAAACAACCGAACGTGACAACGCCACGCTGCAGCGCCGGCAGCGGATCGACCGCAGGCGCGGCATCTCCTTCGGGCGGCGTGAAACACAACCGTGTCTGCGGCAGCCGCCAGACCCGCTCGCTGAACTGCGCCTCGTTGCCAGGCGGCACGCAGCTCTCGTCAGCCAGGATGTAGTCGATCGCATCGACGCCGGTGCTCGCGAAGTAGCCCAACCACGTGATCTGCACCGGCGCAGGGCGGTAGGCGAAGACGCCCAAGCGGTTTTCCGCACTGTGCCCGGCCAGGTCGATCAGGATGTCGATCTCGTCAGCGCGGATCCGTCGCGCCGCCGCCTCGTCGTCCATTCCCTTGACCATCACCCAGCGCTTGAAGCGCTGCTTGACCCGCGCCGTGAGCGCATCCTCCAGGCCCAGGGTCTGGTAGCCGACGAGTTCCAGCTTTTCCGGGTCGAGGTGATTCAGGATGCCCTCGATGAAAAGTCCGACCGGGTGCACCCGGAAGTCACCGGAGACAAAGCCGACGCGCAAAGGCCGGCCTTGCGTCCTGTCGCGGCGGGCTGCGGGCAACAACGGGGTGCGCGTCAACTTGGCTGCGAAGCGGCGCGCCTCGGCCAGGTACTCGTCCGGAGTCTCGTGGTCGGTGATCGCCAGATAGAACAAGAGATTGCTGTGGGCAATCAGGTGCTCGGGCCATTGCTGAAGGACTTCACGATAGGCTGCAATCGCGCGCTCCGTCGCGCCCATGTCACCAAGCGCACTGGCCAAGTTGCATCGTGGGTTCGCGTCGTCGGGATTCAGCCGGATGGCTTCCTCGTAATGCTGGATGGCCTCGTCGATGTTGCCCAGCTTGGCCAGCGTGATGGCGAGGTTGCCGTGGATTTCGGGAGTCGGCCGGACCAACAATCCCTGGCGGTAGACGGTGATCGCGTCGCCGGACTGGCCGTTCTCATCCAGCACGAGGCCCAGGTTGGCATAGGCACTTGGAAGCTTCGGTTGCAACTCCAAGGTGCGGCGATAGTGCTCGACGGCCTGCGCCGTCTTCCCCTGCGACCTGCAGACCCCACCCAGCTCGCTCGCCGTGTCCGCATTGGTCGGCTGCAGCTCCAGCGCTCGTCGCAGTGCCGCCTCCGCTTCGGCGAAACGGCCTTGAGCGCTGCGCAACATGCCCATTTTCACGTAGGCGTCGGCCAGTATCGGATCCACCTCGATGGCCTGTTCATAGCTCGCGATGGCCTCCTCGAACAGGCCCTGGCTGCGCTGCACGCTGCCGATGTTGGCGATGACCTGCGCATAGTCCGGCCGAAGCTCGAGTGCACGGCGATAGTGCTCGATGGCGGCATCCGGCTGCCCTTCGGCGGAACAGACGTTGCCCAGATAGTGGTGGGAATCCGCGTTCGACGGATTCAGCGCCATGGCCTCCTCGATGGCTGCCCGGGCCTGCGCGAGATCGCCCTTCAGCGCAAGCACCCGGCAAAGGTCGATCCGCACCGCCTCGAAGTCCGGTCGCAGGGCAAGCGCAGCACGCGCATGTTCGACAGCCCCGTCGAGATCGGGCAGGCCCTCCAGCGCACCGACCAGCATGTACTGCGCATCGAACGACTCCGGATCCAGCGACACTGCCAGTCGCAGGTGGTCGATCGCGGAAGACCCTTCGCCGATCTGCTGCAGCGCATAGGCAAGGTTCACGTGGTGGGACGCGACACCGGGCTCTCGTGCCACCGCCTCGCGAAATTGCTGCGACGCCGCCAGCATCTGGCCGGCCTTCAACAGCTCCACGCCCCGCTTGGACGGGTCGACCACCTCGCGGTCGACGTTTTCATGCCTCGGTTCCACCGCTGCGGCGGCACGTTGCGGCCCTCGCAGCCAGTCAAAAAATCCCATAAGCCCTCGAAATTCAAACCATTTCGATCACATCGCCGGCGACAAGCATGCGAATCCGGTGGATGGTATCAAGCTGGGCTATTTCACTCATCACGGCGTCCGTCTCGCCTGGCTTGATGTGGGTGATGTGGATGTCGACGCTGTGCTTCAGCGAGGCAAGTTCATCCCCGAGCACGGTCGGGCACAGGTGCCGACTGATGCGCGCGAGTTGCCGCTCGTCGTCGCTGAAGGCGGTCTCGATCACGAGGTGCGCCACCTTCAGCTGCGCCAGCCGCTCCCACAGCAACGGGTTCGGCCCCGTGTCGCCGGTGTAGATCCACCATCCGTCGGCGCCCTTCAGCCCGAAGCCGACGGCCGGAACCGTGTGGGCCGCGCTCAGCACCTCGAAGGTCTTGCCGCCCAGCACCAATTGCTGGCCGATCTCGAACGGCCGCAGCTGCAGCACCGGCTGCTCGCGGCTCGGCAGCCGCGTGAAGTCGGGCCAGATCACGCCATTGAAGATGTGCTGGCGCAGCGCTTCCAGCGTCTGCGGCAGCGCATGCACCTGGATCGCCGGCCGGCCGGCAGCCATGCGCCGGCGCATCACGCTGTCGGCCAGCAGCCCGATCGACAGGATGTGGTCGAGGTGCGAGTGGCTGATCAGGATGTGATCGATGCCCGTCAGCTCGTCGAGCGACAGGTCGCCCACGCCGGTGCCCGCATCGACGAGCACATCGTGATCGACCAGGAAGGCGGTGGTCCGGCTGCCTGCGGCAATGGCCCCGGAGCACCCGAGGACGCGGATTTTCATGGCGGTGGCAGGAGGCGCGCGACACAGGCACGCCAGCAGGACAGAACGCTGAATGCTGACTGCGACCGCCCGGTGATGCAAGGTGCGAAGCCGCAATCGGGCCCACCTTGAACACCTCGATACCCGGCATTCGGGATCGACGTGAATTGCTTCACGCCGGCCGGGCTACAGAAAACTGAAGTCCGGCTTTCAGGCCTGCACGAACTGCATCTGCGTGCCGGCGAGTTCGATCACGTCGCCGTTCTTCAGCGGCAGCGTGTCGCTGGCCAGCGGGTTGCCGTTGATGGTCGGGCGCGTGGCGCCTTCGACATGGGCGAACACATAACCGCCCGGGCGCTTCGTGATCGACGCGACCTGCACGCCGGGCTTGCCGACGGTCGTGACCACCTTGGTGAGCGCGACTTCGCGGCCGGCGGCGGCACCGTTCAGTACCTTGATGGTCGCCGGGTTCGACGAGGCGCCCAGCCCGCCGAAGCCGGAAGCCGGCGCCAGCGTCTGCGCGAAGCCCTGGGCCGACGGCACCGGCGCGGCGCCGGGCTTCAGGATCATCGTCTTCTCGTAGTCGGTGCCGTCCTCGACCAGGTACTTGATCTTGTACTTGCCGATCTCGACGGTGTCGTTGTGCGCCAGCAGCTGCTTCTTGACGGCCTTGCCGTTGATGTAGGTGCCGTTGGTGCTGTTCAGGTCTTCGATGAACACATCGGAGCCGACCATCTGGAGCACCGCGTGCTCACCGCTGACGGCCAGGTTGTCGATCACGATGTCGTTGTAGGGCCGCCGGCCAAGGGTCGTCTTGTCCTTGGTGATCTGCACTTCCTTGATCACGACCCCGTCGAGCGATACGACCAACTTGCCCATGCTTGACCTCTAGTCTCTCTTGTATGTCTGGGCTCCGAACCAGGACCCCGTGCAATGTGCTGGCAATTTCAGCGCCGGCAAAACTTCAACGCCCGAACGCTTCAACGCCTGAACGGCCACCAGGACCGCGGCGCGATGCTCTGGCCCCGTACCCGAACCAGGACCACCGCGATATTATCCTTTCCACCCGCATCATTGGCCGCGTCGATCAGCGCCGCTCCCGCCTCGTCGAGCGAGTCGTGTGCCTGCAACACCTGGCCGATGCTTTCATCGTCCAGCATGTCAGACAGCCCGTCGGAGCAGAGTAAGTAGATGTCTCCGGGCATCAGGTCGTGCAGGTGGGTTTCCAGCAGCACGGTGTCTTCGACGCCGACCGCGCGCGTCACCAGGTTCTTGTTGGCGGAGAAGGCCGCCTGTTCCGGCGTGATCAGCCCGGAATCGATCTGTTCCTGCAGCAGCGAATGGTCGTGCGTGATCTGCTGCAGGCGTCCGGCGCGAAAGCGGTAGCCGCGCGAATCGCCGACGTGCCCCATCAGCAGCCGGCCGTCGCGGAACGCGCCGACCACCAGCGTCGTGCCCATGCCGGCGTACTGCGGATTCGAATTGGCTGCATTGAAGATCGCGCGGTTCGCGTTGTCGACGCAGATGTCCATCGCGCGGCGCACGTCGGTGTCGGACGCATTGCCCGACGCCTCCTGCAGCCAGCGGCCCAATTCGGTCTTGATGAACGAGGTGGCCATGCCGCTGGCGACTTCGCCGGCGTTGTAGCCGCCCATGCCGTCGGCCAGCACGACCAGCGCCGAAGCCTCGTGGACAGCGACCGAATCCTCGTTGTTGTTGCGCGCTCGGCCGGTGTCCGTGGCACTGAAGAATTCAAGCGACATGGCGGTGGCGGACACGGGCAGAGTCATCGAACCTTCAAACCGAGGGGGTCAGGAATTGTGCCTTGGATCGGCACGGTCGAACTTCACGGTCTCCGTGAATCCGCTGGAATCGGGGGGGGCGGATCCTGCGGCCGGCGGCGGCGCCAGCGCGACGGCATCCATCAACGACGCGATCTGCCGCAGGTCGGAGGCCATCTGCCGGCCGTCGGCATAGCGCACCTCGGGCCGCTTCTCGACCGCCAGCGTCACCACGTCGGCCAGCATTTCGGGCAGCTCCGGGCGCAGCGTGCGCACGTCGGGCGCCGGCTCGTTGGCGATCTGGTGCATCAGCGTGGCCATCGATTCCGAGCGGTGCGGGAGCAGCCCGGTCAGCAGCTGGAACAGCATCACGCCGAGCGAATACAGGTCGCTGCGCCCGTCGACGCGCAGGCCGGCCATCTGCTCCGGCGACATGAACGACGGCGTCCCGAGGACCATGCCGGTGCGCGTGCGACTCGAATCGGAGATCCGCGCGATGCCGAAGTCGGTGACCTTCACCAGGTCGCGCGACAGGTCGACCATCACGTTGGCCGGCTTGATGTCGCGGTGCACCACGCCCTGGCTGTGCGCATAGGCCAGCGCCTCGGCCACGCGCGCGACGACGCGCAGCACCTGCGGCACCGGCAGCAGCCGCCCGGGCTGGCTGTGGCGCAGCAGGTCTTCGCCCTTCAGGTATTCCATCGCGATGTAAGCGAGTTCCTGATCTTCGCCGGCATCGTAGATGGTCACGATGTCGGGATGCTGCAGTCGCCCGGCCGTTTCAGCCTCGCGGAAGAAGCGGCGACGAGCTTCTTCCAGCTCGTCGCCGGCGAACTCCTGGCTCAGCGCCATCGTCTTGATCGCGACCAGGCGGCCGATCTTGCTGTCGCGGCCGAGGTAGACCGCACCCATCGCACCGCGACCCAGCTCGCGCTCGACGCGGTAGCGGCCGAGCATGCGGCCTTCGGCGCCCGGGCGGGTCGATGCCGCCGAGGAATCGGGCGCAGGCAGTGCGGGGGGTTCAGGATCCGGCGGCACACGGCGCCCCGCCAGTCCGCGTTCGAATCCGAGGTGCCCGGCGACCAGCGCCGCCACCGGCAGCAGCCACGGCACCCACACGGCCGCCGACTGCAGGCCCCACGCAATCAGGATCTGGACGACCGCCAGCGCTGCAGTGGCGAGTCGCCCCCGGCCGGCATCGAGCCGCGGCAGCACCAGCAACACGTGCGCGAGCACCGCGGCCAGCAGCAAGGCGACGGCGGCCGCCGTCGACGCGGCGTTGAAGGAGGGATCGGGGGGAACGAGGCCGCCGCTGAACATGGAGCGGGCACCATATCACAGGCGCCACGGGCTCACGCCGGCGCAGGCCCCGGGCCGCGCCGGCCCGCCTCCGTCATTCGGCTGCGCCGCCCTTCGCCGCCTTGCCGCGCTTCTGCAGCCACAACCCGACCACCACCACCAGCACCGCGCAGAGGCCGCCGACGATGAAGTCGGCTTCCGGCACGTTGGCGTGGAACCAGTCGCGGCTGAACGGGTCGCTGACGAACATCTCGCCGGCCAGGAAGCCCAGCAGCGCCGCGCCCAGCGTGATGATGATCGGGAAGCGGTCCATGATCTTCATCAGCAGCGTGCTGCCGGCGATGATCAGCGGGATCGACAGCGCCAGGCCGACGATCAGCAGCGTCAGCCGCGCGCCTTCAGGCGCCCGGTCGGCGGCACCGGCCACCGCCAGCACGTTGTCGACGCTCATCACCAGGTCGGCGACCAGGATGGTGCGGATCGCCGCGCCCATGGTGCCATGCGACTTGACCTCGCCGTCGTCCTCCGAATCGACGAGCAGCTGCACGCCGATCCACAGCAGCAGCACGCCGCCGATGACCTTCAGGTAGGGCAGCTGCAGCAGCTGCACCGCGACGATGGTCAGCACGATCCGCATCACGATCGCGGCGGCGCTGCCCCAGAAGATGGCCTTCTTCTGCTGCTCCTGCGGCAGCGAACGGGCGGCCATTGCGATGACCACCGCGTTGTCGCCCGACAGCAGGATGTTGGCGGCGATGATGGCGCCGAAAGCGCCCCACAGGGCTCCTGACGTGAAGTCCATGGGTGTGGATCCTCCTAATTGTTGTGTGCCTTGGAAAGGCGGGATTGTCTTTCAGCCGGCAACCGACCGGCTTCTGTAGTTTCCACAGCAGCGTTTCGTTCTCCCAAAAAAAAAGACCGCCTTCGCAGGCGGCCCCTTTCCGGGCGACGAATCGCGCGTGCTTAGAGCAGGCCTTTCAGCAGCTTGCCCATCTCCGACGGGTTGCGCGTCACGGTGAAGCCGCAGGCTTCCATGATCTCCAGCTTGGCATCGGCCGTGTCGGCACCGCCCGAGATCAGCGCGCCGGCGTGGCCCATGCGCTTGCCGGGGGGCGCGGTGACGCCGGCGATGAAGCCGACGATCGGCTTCTTCATGTGGTCCTTGCACCAGCGGGCCGCGTCGGCCTCGTCCGGCCCGCCGATCTCGCCGATCATGATGACCGCATCGGTCTCGGGATCGTCGTTGAACATGCGCATCACGTCGATGTGCTTCAGCCCGTTGATCGGGTCGCCGCCGATGCCGACCGCGCTCGACTGGCCGAGTCCGATCTCGGTCAGCTGCGCGACCGCTTCATACGTCAGCGTGCCCGAGCGCGAGACCACGCCGATGCGGCCCTTGCGGTGGATGTGGCCCGGCATGATGCCGATCTTGATCTCGTCGGGCGTGATCAGCCCGGGGCAGTTCGGGCCCAGCAGCAGCGTCTTCTTGCCGCCCTTGGCTTCCTTCTGCTTCATCTTGTTGCGCACTTCCAGCATGTCCTTCACGGGGATGCCTTCGGTGATGCAGATCGCGAGGTCCAGGTCGGCCTCGACGGCTTCCCAGATGGCCGCGGCGGCGCCGGCCGGCGGCACGTAGATCACGCTGACGGTGGCGCCGGTGCTGGCGGCCGCGTCTTTCGCGTTCGCGAAGATCGGGATGCCTTCGAAGTCTTCGCCGGCCTTCTTCGGGTTCACGCCGGCGACGAACGCGTTCTTGCCGTTCGCGTAGTCACGGCACATGCGGGTGTGGAACTGGCCCGTCTTGCCGGTGATGCCCTGCGTGATGACCTTGGTGTCTTTGTTGATCAGGATGCTCATGGAATTTCCTTGGAGGGTCGTCGCGCGGGGGGGTCAGGCCTTCAGGGCGCCCATGACCTTCTGGGCCGCTTCGGCCATCGAGTCGGCGCTGATGATGGGCAGGCCGCTGTCGGCCAGCATCTTCTTGCCCAGGTCTTCGTTCGTGCCCTTCATGCGCACGACCAGCGGCACCGACAGGTTGACCGCCTTGCACGCGGCGATCACGCCTTCGGCAATGGTGTCGCAGCGCATGATGCCGCCGAAGATGTTGACGAGGATCGCCTTCACCTTGGGGTTCTTCAGCATGATCTTGAACGCTTCGGTGACCTTCTCGGCGGTGGCGCCGCCGCCGACGTCCAGGAAGTTGGCCGGCTCGCCGCCGAACAGCTTGATGGTGTCCATCGTCGCCATCGCGAGGCCGGCGCCGTTGACCAGGCAGCCGATGTTGCCGTCGAGCTGGATGTAGGCGAGGTCGAACTTGCTGGCCTCGATCTCGGCCGGATCCTCTTCGTCGAGGTCGCGGTAGGCGGTGATCTCGGGGTGGCGGAACAGCGCGTTCGAATCGAAGTTGAACTTCGCGTCCAGCGCCTTGATGTTGCCGTTGCCTTCGAGGATCAGCGGGTTGATCTCGGCCAGCGACGCGTCGGTGCTCATGTAGCAGCCGTACAGCTTCTTGAACACGTCGACCGCCTGCGCCTGCGAGGCCTCGGGCACGCCGATGCCCTTCGCGAGCTCGTAGCCCTGCGCGTCGGTCATGCCGGTCAGCGGGTCGATGAAGACCTTCAGGATCTTGTCGGGCGTGTTGTGGGCCACCTCTTCGATGTCCATGCCGCCTTCGCTGCTGGCCATCATCGCAACCTTCTGCGTCGCGCGGTCGGTGACGGCGGCCACGTAGTATTCCTTCTTGATGTCGGCGCCTTCCTCGATCAGCAGGCGGCGCACCTTCTGGCCTTCGGGGCCGGTCTGGTGGGTCTTCAGCTGCATGCCGAGGATCTCGCCGGACAGCTTCTTCACGTCGTCGAGCGAGCGCGCGAGCTTGACGCCGCCGCCCTTGCCGCGACCGCCGGCATGGATCTGCGCCTTCACGACCCAGACCGGGCCGCCCAGCTTCTGGGCCGCCTCGGTGGCTTCCAGCACGCTGAATGCCGGGTAGCCCTTCGGCACCGGGACACCGGCCTGGCGCAGGATTTCCTTGCCTTGGTACTCATGGATTTTCATCGCGGACTCTCTCGCTCAGTTTCTAAAAATGTTCAACGGGCAGGCCCGTCGATGGGAGTGCCTGGCACAGGCAACGCTCGGTACCAGCGGGGGTAGAAGGTGCGCACCACCGGCCCGTCGGTGCGCAGCGCGTGGCAGCGGTCGAGCTGGAACGGCTGGCGGCCGGACGCATTGTCCTCCCGCGTGTCCAGCACCTCGCCGGCGAAGGCCTGCACGACCGCGGTCGGCAGCACCTGGGTCATCTCGGTCAGGTGGGTGCAGCCCTGCACGCCGCCGAGCCGCTCGCGCACCGCGGCGCGGAAGCCCTGCAGCAGGTTCAGGCCGACCAGGCCGGCGTAGGCGTCGCCGAGGTCGTCGCAGTGGCCGGGGTATGGCATCCAGCGGGTTTCGGAGCCGGCCTCGAGGATGTTGAAGGCCTCGTCGATCACCAGCCGCAGCAGCATGTCGTGGATCGGGTCGCCGGCCTGGCGGACCTGGCCGGCCAGCGTGGCGTCGCGGGTCTTGATGTCGCTCAGGTGGGCGTCGACTTCCCACAGGCCGTTGCCGCGCGCATAGACGCGCACGTCGATGCTGCGTCGATGCTTGAGCTGACGCTCGGGCGCGGCGGTGGGCAAGGCCATCAGGTTGGGTTTCAGGGTGGTTACAGCCGCGGACGAGCCGGAAGGCTTTGGTCCGCGCGGCCCCTAGGGCAAACCCCCGAAATGTAGCATCCCGCACCGCAGCAAGCGGCCGGGCGGGTCGTCAAACCGGTGCGAATGCCTGCGTTTTGCCCACAGGTTGCTTGCCGAGGATGATCATGCCGAGCACCTCGTCCTCGGTGACGTCGGCGGTGCGGTAGGTGCCGACCAGCTTGCCGTTCTTCATCACCGCGAGCCGGTCGCTGAGCTCGAACACGTCGGGCATGTCGTGGCTGATCAGGAAGATGCCGACGCCTTCGGCCTTCAGCTGGCGCACCAGGTTGCCGACCATGCGCGTCTCCTCCGGGCCGAGCGCGGCGCAGGGTTCGTCCATCACCAGGATGCGCGCATTGAAGTAGATCGCCCGCGAGATCGCCACCACCTGCCGCTGCCCGCCCGACAGCCGGCGCACCGGCGTGCGGATGTTGGTGAAGTTCTTGTTCAGGCGCTGGAAAACCTGCCGCGCCTGCACTTCCATGAAGTGGTCGTCCAGCGTGCGCCAGGGCGTCAGCTTCTCGCGGCCGAGGAACAGGTTGGCCACCGAATCGAGGTTGTCGGCCAGCGCGAGCGTCTGGTAGATCGTCTCGATGCCGTGCGACTGCGCTTCGGCCGGTGTGCGGATCTGCACCTTCTGGCCGCCGATGCGGGTCTCGCCGCTGTCGATCGGGTAGGCGCCGGCCAGCATCTTCATCAGCGTGGACTTGCCGGCCCCGTTGTGGCCGAGCAGCGCGACCACCTCGCCCGGGTACAGCGTCAGGTTGACGCCCTCGACGGCGCGCACGCCGCCGAAGGCCTTGTGGATGTCGACCAGTTCGACCAGGGGTTCCATCAGCTTTCCTGCACGTAACGGCGGTACAGCACGTCGAACACGACGGCCACGATCAGCACCTGCCCGATGATCACCATGCGCTTGCCGATCGGCACGTCGAGCAGCAGCATGCCGCTGTCGAGCGACTGCATGATCAGCGCGCCCAGCACCGAGCCGAGGATCGAGCCGCTGCCGCCGGACAACGCCGTGCCGCCGATCACCGCGGCGGCGATCACGTAGAGCTCCATGCCGCTGCCCAGCGAATTGGTGCCGGCGTTCAGCCGCGCCACCGACACGATCGCGGCCACCGTGATCAGCACGCCCAGCAGCGCGAACAGCATCAGCGTGACGCGCCGCACCGGAATGCCGACCAGCGCCGCCGCATCGGGGTTGCCGCCCATCGCGAACACATAGCGGCCGAAGCGGGTGCGGTGCACGATGAACGACAGCGTGCCGGCCACCACGCCCCAGATCAGCACCGGCACCGGGATGCCCTGCGCCTCGGTCTTCGACGAGATCCGGTAGGCCGACATCACCGCGACGAAGCCGAGCAGCAGCGCGATCGTCAGCCCGGCCAGCAACCCGTCGACCCACAGCGGCTGCAGCGCCATGCCATGGCGCTGTTTGGCGCGCCGGCGCAGCAGCATGCGCACGACCAGCGCCGCGCCCAGCAGCCCGCCCAGCACCCAGCTCGCACCGACCCCGATCGCGCCGTCGTAGCCGCCGCCGAGGTTGACGAAGAAGTCGTCGCTGACCGGTTGCGTCTTGCCGTCGGCGACCAGGAAGGCTGCGCCGCGGAACGACATCAGCCCGCCCAGCGTCACGACGAACGACGGCACGCCGAGCACCGCCGTCAGCCCGCCCTGGTACACCGACACCAGCAGCGCGACCGCGAGGCCGGCCAGGCACGAGGCCTGCCACGACCAGCCGGCGGTGTACTGCAGGTAGGCGATCAGCACGCCGACGAAGCCCATCGTCGAGCCGACCGACAGGTCGATGTGGCGCGCGACGATCACCAGCACCATCACGGTCGAGACGATGCCGACCACCGCCGTCTGCTGCGCGATGTTGTAGAGGTTCTCCGGCGACAGGAAGATGCCGCCGGACATCGCGTGGAACACCACCGACATCACGGCCAGCACCAGCCCCATCAGCACCAGCCGCCAGTCGACGGCGGCGTGGCGCAGCTGTTGCAGCAGCGGGATCACTTGCAGGCGGCGGGCACCTTGTCGCCCGTCACGCCCTTGCACAGCTCGTCCTTCTTGATCCAGCCGGCCTTGACGACGACGTCGAGGTTGTCGCGCGTGATCGCGACCGGTGCCAGGAAGCGCGACTGCAGCGCGATCTTCTTCTCGCCGCCGTTCCAGCTGACGGCCTTCTCGGGCGACTTGCCGCTGCCGAGCGCCACCGCGGCGCTGGCGGCTTCGCGGCCCAGGTCGCGCGCATCCTTCCAGACCGACACCGTCTGCGAGCCGGCGGCCACGCGGTTCAGCGCGGCGAAGTCGCCGTCCTGGCCCGATACCGGGATGCCCTTGATGCCCTTGCCGGTGAGCGCGGCCACCACGCCGCCGGCGGTGCCGTCGTTCGACGCGACGACCGCATCGATCTTGCCGCCGTTCTTCGTGATGATCTGCTCCATGTTCTTCTGCGCGACCTCGGGCTTCCAGCCGTCGGTGTACTCCTCGCCGACGATCTTGATGTCGCCCTTCTTGACGGCCGCGTCGATCACCTCCTGCTGGCCTTCGCGCAGGAAGTTCGCGTTCGGGTCGGTCGGCGAACCCTTGATCATCACGTAGTTGCCCTTGGGCTGGGCCTTGTAGACGGCACGCGCCTGCAGGCGGCCGACCTCCTTGTTGTCGAAGGTGATGTAGAACACGCCCGGCGCCTCGATCAGCCGGTCGTAGGCCACCACCGGCACCTTCTGTTTCGCGGCCTTGTTGACGGCCGGCAGGATCGCGTCCTTGTCCATCGCCAGCACGATCAGCACCTTGGCACCCTTGGACATCAGGCCCTCGATGTCGGCCAGCTGCTTCTCCGGCGAGCCGCCGGCATCGGCGCTGACGTACTTGGCGCCGAGCTTCTCGAGCTGGGCCTTGATCGCCGCCTCGTCGGTCTTCCAGCGCTCTTCCTGGAAGTTCGACCAGCTGACGCCGACGGTGAGCTGCGCCTGCGCGGCGCTGCTGAGGCCGCCGAAGGCGAGTGCGAAGGCGACGGCGCCCAGGGTGTGCTTGATCTGCATGTCTCTCTCCAGTCTTGTGGGGTGCATCACTTCGATCGTCGGCGGGCGCAAGTTCGACCGCACCGACATAGTTTGAGTGACGAACGAAATGTGACTTCAGACGGTTTTCGCGTCATCGGGACAAGCCCTGAGTCGGCCGTGCGAAGGTGTCATCGGCATGAAAAAAGGGCCCCGCAGGGCCCTTGGAAAGGAGTCGTCAGCAAGTCGCGTATCAGAACCAGATCTCGGCTTGAGCACCATAGGAGGTGCCCTTGGTCTTGCCGTCGGCATTGCCGGTCAGGCCGTTGGGGCCGGTGGCGGCGTTGGCCGCGCTGTTCCACTTCGCGGTGGTCACGTACAGGCGCAGTTCCG
>Ga0209050_1000598_pt1 | contig 57505 bp, 60 predicted proteins | sample Araplavi_mTSA_r2_FD_184276 | JGI IMG/M metagenome (GOLD analysis project Ga0209050, IMG submission 184276) | Arabidopsis root microbial communities from North Carolina, USA - plate scrape MF_Cvi_mTSA_r2 (SPAdes) (version 2) | ecosystem: Host-associated > Plants > Roots > Endosphere | place: USA... | reverse complement strand
CGGACTTGTGGCCCTTCAGCTGCAACAGCCCGCGCGCCTTCGCACCGGCCAGGAATGCTTCATTTTTCGATTCGTCGCGCAGGTAGAACGGAATGTTCATGCGCGAACGGTATTCTTTTGCGACGCGGTTCTGGTAGAAGTCGTCGGCGTCGAGTGCCTGGTACAGCAACTCGGCTTTCTCAATATTACGCTTTTCCATGGCGGCCACGCCGCCCTGCTTCTTCAGCCACTGGAACACCAGGCCGGCGATATAGATGCCGTAGGTGGGCGGCGTGTTGTACATCGATTCGTTCTCCGCCACGTTCTTGAAATCGAAGGCGGATGGGCAGAATGGCAGCGCCTTGCCGATCAGGTCATCACGCACGATGACCACGGTCACGCCGGCCGGGCCGATATTTTTTTGCGCACCGCCGAAGATCACGCCGTATTTACTGACGTCCACCGGGCGCGACAGGATGTGCGACGACATGTCGGCCACGATATCCGTATCGCCCTGGACGGTCGGCACGAAGTTGAATTCGACGCCGTCAATGGTTTCGTTGGTGCAGATGTGCAGGTAAGACGCGCCAGGAGTCAGTTTCCAGTCCTTCTGGTCCGGCACGCGGTCGAAACCGGTCGCCTGCGACGAAGCGGCCACGTTGACGCGCGCATAGCGCGCCGCTTCCTTGATCGACTTGCTGGACCAGGAACCGGTCTGCACGAAATCGATGGTGCTGTCGGCGCCGCCGCACAGGTTCATCGGCAGCACGGCGTTCTGCGACAGGCCACCGCCCTGCATGAACAGAATCCTGTAATTGTCCGGCACGGCCAACAGCTCGCGCAGGTCACGCTCGGCGGCTTTGTAGATCGAAATGAATTCAGGACCGCGATGGCTCATCTCCATGACGGACATCCCACTGCCCTGCCAGTCCAGCATTTCAGCGGCCGCCTGTTGCAGCACTTCCTTTGGCAGCACGGCCGGGCCGGCGGAGAAATTGTAGATTTTCGCCACAGTATTATTCCTTAGTCAAAGAGTCCAACATTTCCTGCATCAGCTTTTCGTAGCGTGGGGACACAATCTGCTGCGTCGCCACCGCCATTTCCGCAACAATTGTCGGCATGAGCGCGATCGACTTCTTGCCCAGCGGCGTGCTGTAGTGCGCAGTCAATTGCTCGATCTCAGCTCGGGTAAAGTTGCGCGCGTAGACCAGCACCATTCTGGCCTGGATTGCGTCCTGGATGGCAGGATCGGTATAAAACGCGCGCAGCTTGCCGTTCAAGCTGGGCAGCCGCTCTTTCGCACGGGCCAGCGCCCGGGCCTTCTGGCCGGCATTCAACTTGGGCGAGCCGTTAATCATCAACTCGAGCGTGCCGGACAAACCCAGCTCCATCTGCTGCACGCTGGCCAGCATGGCTCGCTCATTAGTGCCGCGATAGTCCATCACACTGAGCATTCTGCTGACCGCGGCAACAGTGGCCGCATCAGGTGCCGCCTGGGCAGGCTTATCTGCCGCATGAACACCTGTGGCGAATGCCATCGCAACAAACAACGACACAACGAGTTTCTTCATCATTTTTACTTCGTTTGCTCGACGATCCGCTTGGCGCGGTCTTGCACCAGCTTCTGTGCGGCCTGGGCGCTCTCGCCCATCAGCACAGGCATGACTTCCAGCGATTTCTTGCCGGTTGGGCTGCGGTAGAAGGCCGTCAGAGCCTTCACATCTTCCTGCGTGAAGTGGCGCGCGTACAGCGGCACCACCTGGTTGTACAGCTCATCGACCAGCTTCGGATCGTTCAAGTCCTTTTGCAGGGCGGCGGTGACGATCGGCATGCGGCGCTCCACATTGGCCAATTCGGCCTTGCGCTGGTCGTCGTTGAGTTTTGGATTATTGCGCACCATGGTTTCCGCACGCATGCGCAGGATCTGGGGCAAGGCCTTCGCCAGGTTCTGCAACGAGCTTGCCATATTGGCGCGCGCACCTGTCGTTTCCATCAGCTCACGGATCGATGCCTCAGTTGCCGGTGCAGCATGGGCAACGGCGGCGAAAGCAAATACAGCGGCGGCGAAGGCGATCTTCTTCATGCTTGCTCCCTTATTTTTTACGGAACTGCTCCATTGCTTTCTGAATGCGCGGCATAGTCACGCGCTGGCCAATGGCCATCGACTCCGCCATCACTTGCGGCATCAGCTGCATGCTCTTCATGCCGACCGGGGTGCGGTAGTAGGCCGCAATCTGTTTCAGTTCGTCAGCCGTGAAATAGCGCGAATACAGCGCGATCATCTCGCCTTCCATTTCAACCATCAGGCCAGGATCACTCAAGACGCCGCTCAGCACTTCCGTCATTTTCGGCAATTCGGCTTCCATTTTCAGCAGCGCTTCCCGGCGCTGAGCATCGTTCATGCTGGTGTCGGCCTTGACCGAGGCTTCGACCTGCTGGCGCATGAGGTCCGGCATGGTCTTGGACATCTGGTCCATCGAGGCCTTCCACATGGTGCGGTAGTTCATCGCATCCAGCAGCTCGCGCACGGCTGCGGCATTGGCTGGCGCAGGCGCCTGGTCAGCGGCGACGGCACCCTGAACCAAGGCGAAGGAAGCGATCAAGGCTACGACGATTTTCTTCATTGCTTATTTGTTTTTCGAATTTGATGGTTGAAAAAACTAACGGGCCCGGCCTGATGTCTCAGACGGGGCCCGTTGCGGGTCAGCCTTATTCGGCTGCTTCGCCGCCTTCAGCTTCTGCTTCCGGCTCGTCCGCGTCTGCTTCGACGATGCGTTGCAAGCCCGAGAGCTTGGTGCCGTCCTCCACCGCAATCAGGGTCACGCCCTGGGTGGCCCGGCCCATCTCGCGGATCTCCGACACGCGGGTGCGGATCAGCACACCGCCAGTGGTGATCAGCATGATCTCGTCGGTCGCCTGCACCAGTGTCGCCGCCACCACCTTGCCGTTACGCTCGGAGGTCTGGATGGCGATCATGCCCTTGGTGCCGCGGCCGTGGCGGGTGTACTCGGTGATCGGGGTACGCTTGCCGAAGCCGTTTTCCGTTGCGGTCAGCACCGACTGCTGCTCGTTCTCGGCAACCAGCAGCGCAATCACGTTCTGCCCTTCTTCCAGGTTCATGCCGCGCACACCGCGCGCGGTACGGCCCATTGGACGCACATCGTTCTCGTCGAAACGCACTGCCTTGCCGGCGTCGGAGAACAGCATCACGTCGTGCTTGCCGTCGGTCAGCGCTGCACCGATCAGGAAGTCACCCTCGTCCAGGTCGACCGCGATGATGCCGGCCTTGCGTGGGTTGGAGAAGTCCTTCAGCGGGGTCTTCTTCACCGTACCCAGGCTGGTCGACATGAAGACGTAATGGTCTTCCGGGAAGGTGCGGTTTTCGCCCGACAGCGGCAGCACCACGGTGATCTTCTCGTTGTCCTGCAGCGGGAACATGTTCACGATCGGCTTGCCGCGCGAAGTACGCGAGCCTTGCGGCACTTCCCACACCTTCAGCCAGTACATGCGGCCGCGGTTGGAGAAGCACAGGATGTAATCGTGGGTGTTGGCGATGAACAGCTGGTCGATCCAGTCTTCATCCTTGGTTGCCGCTGCCTGCTTGCCGCGGCCGCCGCGCTTCTGGGCGCGGTATTCGGACAGCGGCTGGGCCTTCATATAGCCCATGTGCGACAGGGTCACCACCATATCCTGCGGCGTGATCAGGTCTTCCGTTTCCAGGTCGGTCGCGTTGTTCTCGATCGAGGAGCGGCGTGGATCCTTCTCGCCGAACTCCAGCTTGGAGGCGTTCAGTTCGTCGGTAATGATCGCGGTCACGCGCGACGGCTTGGACAGGATGTCCAGCAGGTCGGCGATCAGGGCCATCACTTCCTTGTACTCGTTGACGATCTTGTCCTGTTCCAGGCCGGTCAGGCGCTGCAGGCGCATTTGCAGGATTTCGCCTGCCTGGTCGTCGGACAGCTTGTACAGGCCATCCGGCTGCATGCCGTAGTGCTTAGGCAGGTGCTCTGGACGGAAGGCTTCGATGCCGCCCTGGCCTTCTTCGCCGGTACGCTTCAGCATCTCGCGCACCAGGGACGAATCCCAGGCCTTGTTCATCAGTTCCTGCTTCGCGATCGGCGGCGTAGGCGCGGCCTTGATGATGGCGATGAATTCGTCGATGTTCGCCAGCGCCACAGCCAAACCTTCCAGCACGTGGCCGCGTTCGCGTGCCTTGCGCAGTTCGAAGATGGTGCGGCGGGTGACGACTTCGCGTCGGTGCGACAGGAAGGTTGCCAGCAGGTCCTTCAGGTTCATCAGCTTCGGCTGGCCGTCCACCAGGGCGACCATGTTCATGCCGAAGGTGTCCTGCAACTGGGTCTGCTTGTACAGGTTGTTCAGCACCACTTCCGGCACTTCACCGCGTTTCAGCTCGATCACCACGCGCATGCCCGACTTGTCGGACTCGTCGCGGATGTCGGAAATGCCTTCCAGCTTCTTGTCGCGCACGTTCTCGGCGATGCGCTCCAGCAGGGACTTCTTGTTGACCTGGTATGGCAGCTCGTCCACGATGATCGCGGTGCGGCCGCCTTCCTTGCCGTATTCCTCGAAGTGGGTCTTGGCGCGCATGACCACGCGGCCACGGCCGGTGCGGTAGCCATCGCGCACGCCGGACACGCCGTAGATGATGCCGCCGGTCGGGAAGTCCGGCGCCGGGATCAGTTCGATCAGTTCGTCGATCGTGCAATCCGGGTTGGACAGCACGTGCAGCGCGCCGTTGATCACTTCCGTCAGGTTGTGCGGCGGGATGTTGGTGGCCATACCCACTGCAATACCGGACGAGCCGTTGATCAGCAGGTTAGGAATCTTGGTCGGCAGGACGGTAGGCTCTTTCTCCTTGCCGTCGTAGTTAGGCGCGAAATCGACGGTTTCCTTGTCGATGTCGGCCAGCAGTTCGGTCGAGATCTTGTCCAGGCGGCACTCGGTGTAACGCATCGCCGCGGCGTTGTCGCCGTCGATGGAACCGAAGTTACCCTGGCCGTCGACCAGCATGTAACGCAGGGAGAAGTCCTGCGCCATGCGCACCAGCGTGTCGTAAATCGACGCGTCGCCGTGCGGGTGGTACTTACCCATGACTTCACCCACGACACGGGCGCATTTCACGTAAGGGCGGTTCCACACGTTGTTCAGTTCGTGCATCCCGAACAGGACGCGGCGGTGTACGGGCTTCAGGCCGTCGCGAGCGTCCGGCAGAGCTCGGCCAACGATTACGCTCATGGCGTAATCGAGGTAGCTCTTGCGCATCTCTTCTTCGAGGGAAATTGGGATTGTTTCTTTTGCGAATTGATCCATTGGCGGGTCGATCTATATTGTCCAGACACACAAGCCTGCGATTTTAGCATGGCGCCAAGGCTGCCGGACGAAAGTCATCTGGTTGACACAAATGCACCTTATTATGACCGCTGCGTTGCAACAAAACAACATTTTGGTCAAATGCGCGAAACTGGCCTTTTCCTCTACTTTTGATGCAGTTTTGCGAAATATGGCAAAATGGTCGAGAAACTAATGAAATTACTAGTTTTATTAGCGTTACCCCCCGATTAAGGAAAAGACCAATATGAAGAAACTCCTCGCCACCGTGTTTGCTGCGTCTTCCGTTCTGGCTGGCCCTGTGCTAGCACAAGACAAGCCAACCGCTCCTCCGTTTGCACCAGTGACCCAGGACATCAAAGCCGCGACGCCTAAGAGCGCCTATGTGCAAGATGCCCGCGGCGTCATCGCCCGCAATCCATTCGGCCTGTGCTGGCGCACCGGCTATTGGACCCCGGCCGATGCCGTGCCAGGTTGCGACCTGCCGATCTGCACCCCACCGGAAGAGCTGAAGGATGGCAAGTGCGTACTGCCTCCACCGCCACCAGCACCAGAGCAGCCACCAGTGGCCGTGCCGCCAACCCCGGCGCCAGCAGCTCCAACCGCAGCACCGACCGCCGAGAAAGTTTCCTTCGCGGCTGACGCCTTCTTCGACTACGACAAGGCCGTGCTGAAGCCAGAAGCCAAGGAAAAACTGGACGAAATGGCCGGCAAGCTGAACGGCGTGAACCTGGAAGTCATCATCGCTGTCGGCCACACCGACTCGATGGGTACCGACCAGTACAACGACAAGCTCTCGCTGCGCCGCGCTGAAGCCGTCAAAGCATACCTGCTGAGCAAAGGCATCGAAGCCAACCGCGTGTACACCGAAGGCAAGGGCGAGAAGCAGCCAGTAGCGGACAACAAGACCGCCGAAGGCCGCGCCCAGAACCGTCGCGTGGAAATCGAGGTTGTTGGCACCAAGAAGTAATTCCCGGCGCATCAGCGCTATTGCAGCCCCGCCTCGTGCGGGGCTTTTTTTCGTGCGAAGTAGAGTTCTTGTTGTCAATTATGGTTGCAAAACGACAAATTCAAGCTTAGGATTTGTTGCCTTAAACCCAAAACGCAACGCAACGTTACGAAAATATGAAACTCCTTCCCTTCCTCGCGATCGCAGCATCTTTCCTCGTCACTGGCTGCGCATCGGTCAACATGGCTTCCAAAGAAGACTCCGCGAAAGCAAAACAATTTAGTGCTCCAACCGAAAAGAATGCTGGTCTTTACGTTTATCGAAACAGCTTTGCTGGCAAGGCCCTGAAGAAGGACATTTGGGTTGACGGTAAGTGCCTGGGTGAAAGCGCAGCGGATGTGTTCTTCTACACCCAAGTCGAAGGCGGCAAGATGATCAAGATCTCGACCGAATCCGAATTCTCGCCGAATGACCTGGCCCTGACGGTCGACGCAGGCAAAAACTACTTTGTCCGTCAATACATCAAGGTGGGCGTATTTGTCGGAGGCGCCGGCCTCGAGCAGATCGCCGAAGAGCAAGCCAAGGAAGATATTGCCAAGCTCGAACTGGCAACGCCTGGTACTTGCAGCGGCGCCAAGTCCTGAACTGGCCGCTGTACAGCTTGAATGAAAATGCCGGCGCCAGGCCGGCATTTTTTCGCTCCAGCTTATCCTTTTGTACTTTGGCCCCGCACAAAACTCCAGTATCATCCCGGCATGAACGCCGACCCATTAGAACTGCAAAAATTCAGCGAACTGGCCCATCACTGGTGGGATCCCACGTCCGAATTCAAACCCCTGCACGAGATCAATCCGCTGCGCCTGGAATGGATCAACGCCCGCGCCCCGCTGGCCGGGAAGAACGTGATCGATATCGGCTGCGGCGGGGGCATCCTGTCCGAATCCATGGCAAAAAAAGGCGCCAAGGTTACGGGCATCGACCTGTCCGAAAAGGCCCTGAAAGTCGCCGACCTGCATAGCCTGGAATCCGGCGTACCCGTGCGCTACAAGCTGATCGCAGCCGAAGAGATGGCAGCGCAGGAAGCTGGCCAGTACGACGTGGTGACCTGCATGGAAATGCTGGAACACGTACCAGACCCGGGCGCCATCGTGCGTGCGGCAGCCACGCTGGTAAAACCAGGAGGCCATGTATTCTTCTCCACCCTGAACCGCAACCCGAAAGCTTACCTGTTTGCGGTCATCGGCGCCGAATACCTGCTGCGCATGCTCCCCAAGGGCACGCACGATTATGAAAAGTTCATCACTCCGGCCGAACTGTCGCAATATGTGCGCACTGCTGGCCTGCAAGTAGATGCCTTGAAGGGCATGGGCTACAATCCGCTCACCAAGGTCTACTCCTTGAACAACGACACCAGCGTTAATTACCTGGTGGCCTGCACCCGCCCTGAATAAAGCCAGGCGGCCTGCGTGCCGCCCGCTTCGAAAGCCTTCCCCGACCATGAGCCTGTTCCCAGCCCCGCGCGCCATCCTGTTCGACCTCGATGGCACCCTGGCCGACACCGCGCCCGACCTGGCCGCCGCAATCAACCTGCTGCGCACCGTGCGCGGGCTGGAGCCGACGCCTTATGAGGTGCTGCGCCCGCAGGCATCGCACGGCGCGCGCGGCATGATCGGCGTTTCCTTCGGCCTGAAGCCGCAGGATGAAGGCTTTGAAGAACTGCGCGATGGCTTCTTCACCAATTACGAGGCAGCGATGGTGGTGCACAGCACCCTGTTCGATGGCATTCACGAACTGCTGGCCGGAATAACTGAAGCCGGCCTGCGCTGGGGCATCGTCACCAACAAACCGGCCCGCTTCACCGACCCGCTGGTGCCACAAATCGGGCTTGGGCTGGCAAGCTGCGTGATTTCCGGCGACACCACGCCACACGCCAAGCCGCACCCTGCCCCATTGCTGGAAGCAGCATCCCGCCTTGGCCTGGCGCCGGAAGAATGCTGGTACGTCGGCGACGACCTGCGCGACATCCAGGCCGGCCACGCCGCCGGGATGCGCACCGTGGCTTGCCAATGGGGCTATTGCGGCCCGGTCGAGCCCGCCGCCTGGGGCGCCGACCACCTGCTGGCCTCGCCCTCCGACCTGCTGGCCCTGATTCGCGCAACCGTACCATCCCCGACACCGTTAGCAGCGTAGAAACTGCGTTATAACTTGCCCAACAGCAATAAGTTTCTATACTATAGCCAGTAGCGATTACAGAGAAAAGGTATCTGGAGACTTTATGGACGGGGACGAGAACATCGAGGCGACGCTCCCACCACGCAGCAGCGCGCCGCAAGTCTGGGATGCCTCCGTTGCCGAGAGCCGCTTCTACTGGTACGACCTGCTGGTCAACGACCCGCTGGTGCCCGACTTCCGCGACCCGATCGGCCGCTACCAGCGCCGCATGCAGTTCGCGCTCGACGCGACCATGGAAAAGCAGCTGCTATTCTTCGTCATCACCCGCGAGCGCCTGCGCTTCGACATCAAGAAAGGCACGAGCTGGGGCTTCTTCGGCCTGAAGCTGACGGTACCGCTGCTGGCCGGCACCGACAGCCGCAAGGAATCGATCACGCTTGAACTGGAAGTGCCGTTCGAAGCGACCTTCAAGAAACCGATCGTCACCCTACACGACAAATACATCACGCTGAACTGGGGCGCGTTGACGGAATGCTATTCCGCGCACGACCTGGTCCAAAAATTCCCGAACGACCTGAAGTACGAAAGCACGGTGGAATTCGTCGGCACCACACGCGACCCGCAAGCCCGCCTGGCCAAAGGCCGCTACCCCGCCGTCAACCGCATCATGGAAGAAAACGACGGCATGCTCGACACCTTCCTGCTGGTCAAGCGCATGGATGTGAAAGTCGAATCCGCGGTACCGGACCCGCTCGGCGAAGCGACGTCCCGCTCGCACGTGGAAGTCATGGAAGGCGCGCTGATCCGCTACTTCGAAGGCGAAAAGCCAGCCCACCACGGCACCATCGAAAGCAACAACCGGCGCAACCGCGTGGAGCAACTGGTCGAGACTTACCAGCTCGAAAAGCTGACCATCGATTTGGGCTTCAAGGAAGCCGACAGCTTCCACGACCTGAAGTCCGCCATCGTTCCGGTCTCGCGCCGCCACCTGGTCGAATTCACCTTCGGCCCCCTCGGCGAAATCCATCCTAGACGCCTGCCCGACGACGCCCGCCCGCTGGTTTCGCTCGAAGAGTGACGCAGCCTTAAAGATTCAGGTAAAATACAACTTCCTTCTGTGGGGACGACCTGGTTTCGACGTGGGTTGCAAAGCAGAACAGGGCATACCGAGGGCTGGTTACCTCGTAAATACACCCAGAAACAAACTAACTGCAAACGATAACTCGTACGCACTGGCTGCTTAATTGCGCCTGCCCGACAACACCTCGCCCTTAGGGTGTGGCCGCAAGGCCGTGTTGGGTCATTTATAAGGGATCGGACTTCGAGGGTTCACTTCGAGAAGTCCTAAATCTAAGGTGAATCGCCTGTCCGGAACGTGCACATCCGTGCCGTACAGGTTAAATTAAATGATAGTGCTAAGTATGTAGAACTGTCTGTAGAGTGCTTGCGGACGCGGGTTCGATTCCCGCCGTCTCCACCACTATTCCTTTTAAAATCATGGAGTTATGATTTTAAAGTTGTCATTAATTGGGGTCCTTTGGGGCTGATCTGGCACCAGAATGCCGACTTAATGACAGCATTGAATTCGCGGGCCGCCGCCCAATCTTAAGGGCTCCAGCCATTCCCTTCTGCACTATATGTTGCTTGTGCACATGCTTTCGTCTTTCCCTTGGGGCAAAGGTGTGTACAGTTAACCAGCAACTGCTATACTGAACTTATGAAAACTGCAATCGCTCGATCACGCTTACGCAATGCGATTGTGTTCTTCGCACAGAACACAGAATATTGCGGGAAGATCAAGCTGTTCAAGTTGTTGTACAAGCTTGACTTTGAGCACTTTCGCCAAACCGGCAAAAGTGTGACGGGCTTCGAGTATCAAGCGTGGAAGTTCGGCCCGGTGCCTGTGAAGCTAATGCAGGAATGGGAAGACCTCGAAGAAGACTTAGACGCTGTCGTTCAAATTGTTCCGGTAAAGGTTATCGACTATTACCGCCAAGAGGTCAAAGTGCGCGATGGGGTAACGTTTGACGGAGATGATTTCACAGGTCGTCAGATGAGCATCCTGCACGAACTCTGCGACAAGTATGCAAAGGCGCAGTCTCCCGAAATGATTGACGTGACACACGAACAAAATGGCGCCTGGGACCGAGTCTGGGCTGGCGGAAGTGGCGCTCAACACGTTATTCCTTATGAGCTTGCGCTGGCTGACGACGAGAACCGCGCAGAGATTTTAGAGATGCAGAAGGAATCAATGGGTCTGTCGCACGCGCTCCAGGATGGTGGGTACTAAATGCCGGCCGTCGGAGAGGTGTGGCTCCATCCGAGTTTTTACCATGCCCCCGACGGGAAGCCTTTACCAAAATACTTGGCCATCCTCGCCGTTCGGCCTGACGGCGACTTGGTCTTCAAATTGTTGACCAGTCAAGCTCACCAACGTCCACAAGATCCCTCGTGCGACAAGGACGGTGTCCATCCCGGATATTATCTTGGCGTCCCAATGCCCACAGGCGTCCTAAACAGGCCAACTTGGCTCGACTTGCGCGAAACAGAAGATTTTGACGCTAAGGATTTTCATGACATGGTTACAGCCAAATATTTGACGCTGGTCCATGTGCTACCGCCTCAGATTTTGTGTCCGGCACTTGCGTGCGCTGCATATGCGCCGGACACCACTGGCCGCCAATCCAAGTCCATTATGACCTCAAGAGCGTTATTGCGATGCACCTGAGATCGCAATTGAATCTCGCGCAACCTGCGCCTAAAGCCTACGTACCTCGGAACTTGTTGCGTTGAATTGGAGCGACTTCGACTTCGTTAGGGGCGTCGTAATGGTTACCAAAGCGATGACCCAAGGTGCGAAGGAGGCCGAAGCTCCAAAAACTACGGCAGGTCGGCGTGAGGTCAAGTTGCTTGGCCCTGCTCGAGATGCCATTCACGACCAGAAGCAATACACCTGGCTTGCAGGAGCTGAAGTATTTCAAAACCCACAAACGGGAAATCGATGGACTGGTGACCAGCCAATCCGCAAAACCCTTTGGGCATGGGCTTTGAAGCGAGCTGGGGTTCGCTATCGAAAGCCGTATCAAACCCGACATACATTCGCGAGCATGATGCTTTCCGCTCGTGAGCACCCTATGTGGGTCGCTCAGCAAATGGGGCACTCTGACTGGACAATGATTGCCCGTGTCTATGGTAGATGGATGCCGGAGGCAGACCCATCTGCGGGAGCAAAAGCGGAGGAACAGTTCGCGCCAACAAGTAAAGTTACGCGAACGAAGGTCGTTAACACTCCATGTGAGAAGTGAGAATTGGATAGTTTTATGCGGTTTTCCTTTAGGTACTATTAGCTTTCCTGCCTGGACTCATGCGCATCGCAAACGACTTGGCTCAAGAAGTTGGGATTTCGTTTCATGTACAATGGGTTCAAAGACGCGAATTGAAGCAATAATGACAATAAAACCACAAACCAACGGGTCCGCGATAAATCAACAATTGATCGAGTTAGCTGGACGTGCGACTCTGATCAAGCGTGATTCTGCGGAGTACGTGGCTCTGCACGATCAAATCAAACAGTTGCAATCTGCGGATAAAGATGACGCGCTGAGTCTTGAAGCTGTACTGATCCACTTTACTGGCGACTTCGACGGGTCTATCAAAGTACTGGAACAGTGTAAGCACAAGAACCCTTGGAATGAATTGGCAATTTACACCAATATGTTCCGCTGCCGAGAAGGCCAGGTGGTGTATAAACGGCTCTTTTCGCCGTCAAGCGGGCTGTTCTCGCAAGGCGCACCTGCGGGCTGGACTATGGGCGCTTATCGCCAAGTAGCAGCATTTGCTCGCGAGGCAAAGCGAATGAATCTGTCGAATCTAGATTCTTTGCCAATGGAGAAAATCATGGAGATCGACAGGTTGTTCGAAGAGTTCGACATTTCCGATGAGACCACCGCTGACTTACTGACCATCGCTGGCGAGGCAATGCGAAACCATGGGGTAATGCATCTCGGAGACAAACCTGAGGTCGACGTGTTCGACTATCCTGGCGAGTTGCGTGCCGTTCACGTTAAGTACCGTTTGCCTTTGACCGCCGAAGAGGCGGTGGAAGTCTATTTGGACTTCCTTGATGGCGTGTGCTTAGCCGAGAAATCCATCCCTAACGGTTTGAACATCAGCTTTGAGGGTGTGCACGCATGAGCGTTACGAGTACCGATCTCATCGCCGCCGCGCACAAGTCTCAAGCTGCCGCCAATTGTGAAGGCGATTGGCGGGGCGTTTGCGCTCGCGCGTATTACGCGATCTATGAGGATGGTAAGGCTTTTCACGACAGTTTGCCGTCAGTAGGAGCGCTCAAGAATGGCTCGGTTGGTGGTAAACATCAAAACCTCATTGAGCAACTTCAAAATCCTACAATCCCAAGGTCTGACAGCCGCCATAGCAAGTCTCGCTCCATTGGATACATTATGGCGACACTTCATGGTAACCGAATCAAGTCGGACTATAAGCGTCATGAATCCGTCGACGAACCGACGGCAAAGAATTCCATTGCGTTGATGAACAATCTGGCGGCGACACTTGCATCGCTTGCAAGCAGCACGACTGCGTCAACTTCGGTGGCAAACCAGCCCGCCAGTCCGGCTGCCCCGTCCACTCCCTCCGCTGGAGGCCCCTCGGGTCAACCTGCAAATGCGCCGACTCCTGCGGGCACCTGTCGACCAACCTTACAACGTATTAAGTAGTTCGCCATGAATGGCGGGATTGTGACAACCATTCGCTTCAAACCCGCATAAATGCGTGATCTACGGCGGGTTCGATTCCCGCCATCTCCACCACCGAACAAAAAAATTGAGCTCCAAGCGCAAGCTTGGGGCCCAATTTTTTTGTTCGTTCGCGCAGAGTTGGCGGGACCGAATCCGCGTCCGGAACGGGCGCGGGGTGGGGCTGGGGTTTCGGGCCGCATGCGGCCCGCCAGCGGAACGACGTTCGCTTGCAAGCGAACGGCTCTTCGATTCGCCCATTCTCGAAATCGCAACGCGATTTCGCGCCGCATCAGCGGCTCACGGCAAGCTCAGCCGTATCACACGCCGACGAACCCGGGCAAAGCATCGAAACTGCCGGCAACGGCGTCCGGCGCGATACCCAGTTGCTCAGTCGGCGCATTCAGCCTGTTGATCCAGATCGTAGGGAAGCCGAAGGTTTTGGCGCCTGCGGCATCCCAGCCGCCAAGGGCGACAAAGGCGATCTGGTTCGGCGACAGGCCGAAGCGGTCGACGGCCATCTGGTAGGCGCGTGGATCGGGCTTGTACGCTTGCACCAGGTCAGCCGACAGCAAGTGGTCAAACAATCCCTCCATGCCAGAATTCACAATCCCTTTTTCCAACATCGGCACGCTGAAGTGGGTGAGCGGAGCGAGACGCAGGCCTGCTGCTTTAAGGCGGCGCAAGACAGGCGCAACGTCCGGCCAGGTGCGCAAGTCCATGAAGCCGGCAACCAGTTGATTGCGTTGCGCGTCGCTCGCCACGAGCTTTTCCTGTGCAAGAGCGAAGACCAGTGCGTCTTCTGCAATACGCATGAAGCTTTCGTAGCTGCGCGTGAGCGTACGCAGCCAGCTATATTCGAAGATGCGCACGCGCCATGCCGTGGCCAGTGCATTGCCTCGGCCTGGGAAGAACTCTTCGGCCAGCGCGAAAATCGGGCGCGGGTCGAACAATGCCAGGCCATCGAAAGCCACGGCCCTGATGCCCGTCGTCGCAGCGTGAGCAGGAAGGACCGTGGTTGCCGCAGCTGCAGCGGCCGTGCTGAGAAAAGTGCGTCGGTTCATGCTGTTCTCCGATAGTGTCTTGATGTGCTTACTTTACGGAGTTATGAACCGCAACAGAATCGCTGGCCAGAGCAATTGATTCTTTCAGATTTTGGAATAGTCATTACTCGCCCGGATGGCGATGCGCTTCCTCGGCTATCATCAGCGCCAACTCTACCTTCAGTTAGCAATGAAAACCTTCATCTATAGCTTGCTGCTCGCTGCCCATGGCGCAATGGCGCAGGCGGTCGTGCCAGACCAGAATCAACTGCTGGAGGATGTGCGCATTCTTGCGTCGACCGAATTCGCCGGCCGCGCTACTGGCACGGAAGGCAGCCAGAAAGCGCGCGCCTACCTGCGCAAACGCTTCGAGGCCATCGGCATCAAGGCCTTCCCCTCCGGTTACGAGCAGGCCTTCACTTTCAGGCGCAAGTTTTGGAGGGATGTTAAAACGGGCGTCAACCTGATGGGCTATATCCCCGGCACCCGTTCACCCCAAAGCTACCTCGTGATCAGCGCGCACTATGACCATTTGGGCTGGCTCAAAGGCAAACTTTATCCAGGCGCTGATGACAACGCTTCCGGCGTTGCCACCATGCTGGCAGTCGCGGACTGGTTCAAAGCGCATCCGCCCGCCCATTCAGTCCTGTTCGTCGCCTTTGACGCGGAGGAACAGGGCATGGAAGGTTCACGCTATTTTGTCAGCGCGCTACCCGTGCCGAAAGATCAGGTGGTAATGAACCTGAACCTGGATATGGTCAGCCGCAGCGATAAAAACGAGATTTATGTCGCAGGTACCAGTCACAGCTCATACTTCAAGCCGCTAGTGCAGCAGGCCGCCGCGCGCAGCAGCGTCGCACTCAAATACGGGCACGACTCGCCCTTTTCCCGCGGCGACAACTGGACCGACAGTTCCGACCAGGCGCCTTTTCATGAAGCGGGGATTCCCTTCCTCCACTTTGGCGTGGAAGACCACCCCGACTACCACCGTCCGGGCGACACCTTCGCGCATATCCCGCAAGCCTTCTTTGCCAAGACGGCCAACCTGATCGTGGATACGGCGGCGGTGCTGGAGCAGCACCTGGACGAAGTAAAGGCCAAGCGCTGACGTCCGCCGCAGATTATCAAGCCGGAGGAATCGCGGCATTGATCTCTCCTCCAGCCTCAAACTAATCGACGACCTGGCGCACTTCGATCTCTTTCAACCACCTGACGTGACGCGGCCCGGTCCGCAGGTCTTTTGCCGAAATCAGGGCAATCGGCCCCTCTTCCTTTGCCAACGGATTTCCGTCCCGTTCGTACAATACGAGTACGCTTTCCCCGGCCAGGGAATTAAACAATTCATTCCAGGAAAAGACTGCGTTGTAGCCGTCGACGGCTCGTGCTATCACAACCGTCTTTTTCAGCGTGTGGTTGTCTTGGGTGACGAGTTTTGCTTCCTCAAGCAAATCACGCAGACGAATGCCGCGAACCATGCTGGCGGGATTGCCATCCTTGTCCGCCAGTGGCACCGCCAGCACTTGCGATGGTTCTCGGCTTCTTAACGCTGCCACATCAAGAATCAACCGTTTCGACACATTACCGCCGACAGTCAGCGTCTGGCTGGGCTGCGAAGGTGGCGTTTGCGAGTGCGCCCATGCGCCAGATTGAACAGACATGCCAAGAGCCAGCAAGGTTGATGCGAGATATCGGTGCATGTTGGAATCCTTTAGTCAATGGTTACAGCCCACATGTATCAACCGCAGGAGCGCTCAAATTGGCGCGCCCTTCCGGCGTGAGGTTCTTCGCGAAGAAGCATACGTATGGGCGGTTCGTGGCCTGGTCAACATAGAGGTACTCGGTTGGTACGTTGTAGGCGATGTCGAATTTCGAAGCCGGCTGGGTTGGGGAAAGCGCCTTGAACGCCAGGTGCAATTTCAAACCGAAGTTCGGATGGTGGAAATCGAAGCATCCCTCCGGATAGGCGCAGCTGCCGTTTTGCGCCGGCAAATGCAAGGGCACGACAGTTTGCAGCGATTGGTCGGTCGGCATCCGCTCGTAACGCAAAGCTACCGGCGGGTCATCGGTCGTCATTTCGTTGATGGCGCTGCCCGGCTGGTGGAAATTGGCGTAGAGCTGGTCAAAGGAAGCCCAGCTATCCGGGTGGACGAAGGTCTGCTTGACCTGCTCTTTTTCATACGTGGTCTGCGCTTGCACCGCATATACTGCCCTGACGCGCGATGACCTGGTCTGGTAAGGGAACGGGCTTTGGTCATCGGCCAGGTTCTTCGACAAAGCATTCATCAGGCCAAGCGTGCCGCGTGACTGGCCGACGATGAAAATATTGCTGCCATCAATGCCGAGCATGCCGGACCTGTGGCGCGCCCATTGCACGGCGCGGGCGATGTCGGTGTTTGGGATATCGAGGTTTGGCGGCTTGCCATACTCCTGGCTCGCCACCGGGTGGCGGAACTCAACCGACATGAACGCGAAGCCCAGCGCCAGCGCCGGTGTTACCAGCTTCGGATAGAGCTCGCCCTGTTGGGGGAGGTTTTCGGTCATGCCGTTCGGATGGGCCCAGATGATCAAGGGCAGTCTTTGCGTGGCCGGCAGCGCGGCAGGGCGGTAGAAGTCGAAGCGCTGGTCCAGCGTTACATCAAAAGCGCCAGCCGGCGACTTCTCGTTCCACGCCGTTCCCTCGGCGTAGCAGATATCCCTGGCAACCGTGGCCTGGGTCCCTTGTGCTTGGGTATAACTGGAAAGCTCGGCGTCTGTGCTGATTTTTCGGCATGGTTCCGCGGCAGCGGCACCTGCAACTATGGCCAGCAGTAAACCGCTGAACAGGCTTCGGAATGATCGTGGCTGAAGATTTTGTCGCATTCTTTGCTCCGGTATTGGTGTTTGAATGTGGACAGCTGAGATACATTATCATTAAAACAATTCAATGCACGCATGGGATGCGCGATGGAGAAATTCGAAAAACTGTTTTCGTATGGGACGCTGCAGCAGGAAGGCGTGCAGCTTGCGACGTTTGGGCGCAAGCTTGAAGCCAGGCCTGATAAATTGAATGGCTATAAGCTTGGACTGCTGGAGATTGATGATCCTGAAGTTGTAGCCACGAGCGGCAAAACTCACCATCCAATCATTTCGCTCAGCGACAGCGAAACGGATGCCGTAGTGGGCTCGGTGCTTCTGGTCACGCCCGAAGAACTGCGGCAGGCGGACAAGTACGAAGTGGCTGCGTACAAGCGGCATAGCGTCACGCTGGCATCCGGAGATGTCGCGTGGGCCTATGTGGATGCTCGCAACTAATTGGCTGTGCGATGTGGGCTGACGCACAGACCGCGCTTTCCGGCGCCACGTAGCATATCCGTTGGCTCTGGGAGGCAATGTGGAAAAGCGACGTAACAAGGAACGGCGTCACGACAACAGCACGGCCGAACGATTCGACATGGCCGTGCGCACAGCCCTGGCTTTCGACCAGGGCGCGGCATATACCTACCTCGCCATCTGCGGTGTGGAGCACATGCTGATCCGCTCATTCGCGGAACGCTTCCCGACACAAGTGCGGTCAGTGGCCTCCCTGCCCTGGCACTCCAGCGACCGCCGTAGCGATTCAGTGCAGCGTGCGTTTTAGCGCGCGCCTTCCTCTCAGCAAGGCCCTGCGTGTGTCATAGGTGGATTGCAGGTCGAGCCAGAACTCCGGTGTGGTGTCGAAATAGCTGGCGAGCTGCTGGGCGGTGGCGGGCGAGATGCTGCGCTCCTGCCGCACGATGCCTGTCAGGTATCCAGGCTCGAGGTGCAGCACGCCGGCCAGCGTACTTGCGGTCAGCCCCATTGGGTCCATGAACTCTTCCAGCAAGACTTCGCCCGGATGGATCGGGCGCATAGTAGTTTCCATAATCGCCTCCTTCGCTTTAATTCTACTACTGCGCTGTCGCCCGCAATACTGTTGGCTTAGAATACCGACAGTATGAAATGGAAAGCTTTCACTGCGACGGCCCTCCTCGCGTTCGCAGCCAACAACTTGCATGCCGCCTGCGGCACGATCCGCTTCGCCTACCCCGACCAGCATCGCCCGCCATATTGGCTGGGCAATGGCCCGTCCGTGCCCGAACCTGCCGGCGCCAGCGTGGAATGGATTCGCGAATTTGCTGCCAGTGGCGGCTGCGCGATCGAACTGGTGCGCTTGCCGGTGATGCGCTTGCGTAGTGCACTGGTCGGTGGAACGGTGGACTTCGTCCCGGTCGACATCACCGCCGATGGACAGCCCGGCATTGTGCTGCCGCGCGATGCGCAAGGAAAGCCGGATACCAGGCGCGCCACCACCCTGGTGGTGGTGGCTTTCGTACGAACCAAAGACGGCTATGCGCACGACCTCGATCCGATCGAAATGGTGCGCGGCAAACGGGTCGGCGTCATGTACGGCTCTTCCTACGGCGCCCGGCTGGAGAAGGCTGGCGCCATCCTCGACCAGGGCGCACCAACTGTGCCAAGTAACTTTGACAAACTCCAGCTTGGCCGCATCGATGCGTTCGTGGTGCCGATGATTGCTGCCACGGACCTGGATAAGTACGTGGCCGACCGCTACAAAGGCCAACTGGTCCGGCTGGAGAAGCCGGTGCTGAAATCCTATAACTGGATCGCGACCAACTCCGCCTATTACGAAGCGCACCGCCACGAGGTCGATACCCTGTGGAACTGGCTCGGCGCCGAGGGCAATAAACGCTTCAATCAGCTACTCCGCAAGTACACCGAGAACTAGGAGATTCCTCCCGACAGGCCTAAAATGGACTATTGGCCGTAGCTACAAGGAGGCAATCATGTCCACACTCAACAAGGGACGCAGCCTGGAGCAACAAACTCACGATGGCACCAGCAGCATCGCGACCATGGGCGCCGGATGCACCGGCCGCCGCAACCTGTCCCAATCGCAGGAAGGCAATCAGCAATCGGCAGATTCGGCTGGCCGTACCGACGACTTGCTGTCGGGCTGTGTCGACGAAGAGGAGCGCGAGCACGGTTTCCAGACCGGCCCTCAGTATCGCCAGGGCGGGCAACGGGAAACTGGGCCCGATACCGTGCGGCGCAGCGAGCGCTAATTCTTGATCTGGGACAAGTATTATCGTTGAACAAATTTCCTGGGTGGCGCATAATTGCGAATGATAACGATTCTCATTACGTAGCCACTTAGGAAATAGCATGTCGTTGAACAAGACCCCGCTGGCGCTTGCCATTGCGTTGGCGTTGCCGCATTTCGCAGTTTTCGCCGAAGAAGCCACCCTCCCCTCCGTTACCGTCACCGCCGCCCGGGAAGCCGCTTACAACCCGAGCACCGCCACCAGCGCCACCAAGATCGATGCGCCGCTGCGCGACATCCCGCAAACCGTGAACGTCGTGCCGCAAGAGCTGCTGCGCGACCAGGGCGCGAATTCGATGGAAGACGCGATGAAGGGCATTCCGGGCGTCGGCCTGTCGCACGGCGACGGCCAGCGCGACCAGGTGACTATCCGCGGCTTTACCGCGATCGCCGACCAGTTCATCGATGGCATGCGCGACGACGCGCTGTATTTCCGCGACCTGTCCAATATCGAACAGATCGAAGTGATCAAAGGCCCGGCCTCGGTGCTGTATGGCCGCGGTTCTTCCGGCGGCATGATCAACCGCATTACCAAGAAACCAGGCATTGACCGCACTGAAGCCAGCGTGACCTTCGGCAGCTGGAGCAAAAAGCGCGGCGAATTCGACGTCGCGCGCAACCTGAAGGAAAGCGGCGTGGCTTTCCGCGTTACCGGCGCCAAGGAAGATTCGGACAGCTACCGCGACCAGCAATTCCTCAAGCGTGAAGCGCTGTCGCCTTCCCTGTTGTGGAAGCTGAACGCCGATACCTCCCTGCTGCTGCAGGCTGACTACCTGTCCGACCGCCGCCTGACCGACTTCGGCATCCCTTCATACAAGGGTCTGCCGGTCGACGTCGACCCGGGCACCTACTTCGGCGCCGCCAATGCGCGCGACGTGGACTTCAGCCAGGCGCGCGTGAAATCGCTGGCCGCAGTGCTGGTCCATCGCATCAACGCCAACTGGTCGCTGCGCAATGCCTTCCGCCGCTACGACTACTCGCTGAACCGCAATAACACCCTGGTGGGCAGCGTGAATGAAGCGGCGCAAACCGCCTCCCTCACCCACGGTAATGTGCGCCGTGAAGAAGACGGCTACTTCAACCAGACCGAATTGACCCAGCGCGCAGAATTCTTCGGCATGCAGCACCAGCTGCTGTACGGCGTGGAGGTCGGCAAGCAGGACAAGGACCAGGTCAACCGCTCCAAGACCAATGTGGCCACGGTCAACCTGTTCAAGCCAGTGCTGCCTGTGCTGCAGTTGCAAGCCAATGTCGCGCCAGGCACGGACAACCTGGGCATCATGAAGACCAGGAGCGTCTACGTGCAAGACCTGGCGACCTTGACGCCGCAGTGGAAGCTGCTGGCAGGCGTGCGTTACGATGACTTCAGCCAGGAGACACGTGAGCGCCGCGCAGGCCAGAAAGACCTGGAGCGCACCGATCGCGCGTGGAGCCCGCGTGCAGGCCTGGTGTACCAGCCAAGCGGCAGCGCTTCCTACTACGCCTCGTTCAGCAAGTCCTTCCAGCCTTCGGGTGAAACCTTCGCGCTGGCCGCCAGCAACGCCGCCATCGAGCCGGAAGAAACCACCAACAAGGAAGTCGGCGCGAAGATCGACCTGTTCGGTGGCCAGGCCACCGTTGGCGCATCGCTGTTCCGCCTGCAGCGCACCGGCATCAAGGCCACCGACCCGGTCACCAGCATCGTCATGCCGGTCGGCACCCAGCGTACCGATGGCCTGGAACTGACCTTCGCCGGTGAGCTGGGCCAGGGCTGGCAAGTGGCTTCCGGCCTGGCGCTGCTGGATGCGGAAATCATCAAGTCCATCGCCCGCGACGACGGCCAGAACGTGCAAGGCAAGCGTCCAACGCTTACGCCCAAGCGCAGCGCCAACGTGTGGCTGAACAAGGCACTGGGCGGCGGCTGGTTCACCGGCGCCGGCGTGAACTACCAGGGCGACCGCTTCGCCAACCCGGGCAACACCACCACCCTGCCTGGCTACACGGTGGTCGATGCCATGCTGGCCTACCGCACCACGGCCTTCGACGTACAACTCAACGTGAACAACCTGTTCGACCGCGAATACATCGTTTCCGGCCACGGGTCAAGCAAGCTGCTTAACCTGCCGGGCGCACCGCGCAATTTCCGCGTTACGGCCCGCTACCGCTTCTGACCCATCTGAGGCACAATCGGGACATTACTTTGCGAAAGGAATGTCCCGATGATTTACGAGTTGGCGGAATTTGAGATCAAGGATGGCCAGGGTGCCGAGTTTGAAGCGGCGGTGCAGAAGGCCGTACCGCTGTTCCAGCGCGCGAAAGGCTGCAAATCGATGCGGCTCGAGCGCGTCATCGAGCGCGCCAACACCTATATGCTGGTCATTGTGTGGGAAACGCTGGAGAACCACACCGTCGACTTCCGCGGCAGCGAAGACTTCCAGGCCTGGCGCGGCATGGTTGGCCAATATTTCGCCAACACCCCGCGCGTCGAGCACACCAGCAACGTCGTCGCGGGCTTCTGATGCACCGCCTCGCTTGCCTGCTGCTGGTTGCTGCCAGCCTCCCCGCTTTCGCCGCAACGCCTGCAGAAACCATGGACGCTTTCCAACGCGCGCTGGCCGATGGCAAGCGCGATGCCGTGTTGGCCTTGCTCAGCCCAAAGGTGCGGATATTCGAATCCGGCTATACCGAAAATAGCCGCGACGAATATGCCGCGCGCCATCTCGACAGCGATATCGACTTCCTGCGCACGGCCAAATCCCGCGTGCTGCGGCACGAAGAACGCAGCGATGGCGCCACCGCCATCGTAATGCGCGAAACGGAAACCACCGGCAGCTACAAGGATGCCGAGGTCCACCTGTTCGGGCTGGAAACCGCCGTGCTGGAAAAGGCTGGCGACGGCTGGCAGATCGTGCACCTGCACTGGTCGTCACGCAAGGCCAAGACGAAGTAAGCGCGCGCCGCATTACGGCGTCGTACGCGACAATCCGCCAAACAGGAGAGTAATCATGCCAAGCACCATCTACCGCAATTTCCGCCAGATCGCGGATGCCGAGGGCGCACGCAGCGCCCTGCTGGCCGAAGGCTTTGCCAATTCGGCCGTGCAACTGAACCTGCACGAAGCACGTCCGCTGAGCACGACCGCTTCGGCTGTGCAGAACATCATGGACTCGCTCACGCCGGACGATGTCGACAACACGGACAAGCCCGACCGCCCTGCCGCCCTGCTATCGGTGGACGTGGACGACGACGCCCAGCGCGAACAGGCCGACCGCATCATGTCGCGCTTCGGCGCACAGGAAGCCTGATTCGACAGGCTTCCCGCCCTCAGGAGGCCTGATGGTTGAACACCTGCCGCAGGTAGGCAAGGAAAGTCTCGTCCTTGCACAGCGTCTTGCCCGGAGAGTCGGACAGCTTGGCCACCGACTGCCCGTTCAGGCGGATCAGCTTCATCACGATATTCAGCGGCTTGATGCCGACGTCGTTGGTCAGCCAGGTACCGATGCCGAAGCCCACCATGATACGGTCGGCGAACTGGCGGTACAGGCGGAAAGCGGTCTCGAAATCCAACCCGTCCGAGAATACCAGGCGCTTGGTGTTGGAATCAATGCGCAAAGCCAGGTAATGCGCGATGGCCTTTTCGCCCCACACGATCGGATCGCCGGAGTCATGCCGCAAGCCGTCGAACAGCTTGGCGAAATACAGGTCGAAGTCGTTGAGGAAGGCATCCATGCCCACTACGTCGGTCAGTGCGATACCCAGGTCGCCGCGGTATTCCTGCACCCAGGCCTCAAGCGAAGCTTTCTGGAAGTCGCGCAGCCGCACGCCGAACGCCTGGAAGGACTGCATGTACTCGTGGGCCATGGTGCCGATCGGGATCAGGCCAAACTTTTTCGCGATGTAGACGTTGGAAGTGCCTTTGAAGCATTCCGGCACCTCGCCTGCCAGGCGCTCGACAACTTCATCGTGCCATGCGGACGAAAAGCGGCGGCGCAGTCCAAAGTCGGAAAACTCGAACGGATGGCGCAGGGCCGGCGTTGTGCCAAAAGTCTTTAACTGCGCGATCTTCTCGCCGAGGCGCTTGCGGCCCTCTTCCAGCGCAGCTGGCGTGCCGACGCGGCGGAAGTACAGTTCGTTGACGATGTAGAGCACGAAAATCTCATACGCCATGATGTGGACTTGCGGGCCCTCGGCGCGGATCACCAGGGTATCGCCTTCCGCGCGCACCTCAATGAACTTGCGCTGGAAGCGGAACACGGTCAGGAAATCGACGAAGTCACTCTTGATGTAGCGCAGGGCACGCAGGTAATTCAGCTCGTCCTCAGTGAAGGACATGCCGCACAGGTGGTCAAGCTGCGCCTCGACTTCCTCCTTCAGCTCGGACAGCGGGAAGACGGTTTGGTTGCGGCACACGAATTCATACTCGGCATGCGCGCTCGGATGGCTATGCAGCAAGGCCTGCCACATAGTGAATTTATACAGGTCGGTTTCAAGCAGGCTGCGGACGACTGGGATCATTATTTGTTCTCCGCATTGGCCAGCAGTTCAGGCAGCACTTCCGCCGAGGTGGCAAGCCGCGCACCGCGACGCTGCATGGCTTGCGCGAATTCGAGGTATTGGGTTTCAAAGCCGGACACTGGGCTCATGCAGTCGGTCACCAGCACCAGCTTGCGCGGATCGATATGATCGGCGATGTGTTCGGTAGTCGCCTTGACGCAATGGCTGCCCGCTTCGCCGGTGATGTAGATGGTGTCGGCTTGCGACAGGCTGGCGATCAGTTCGCGGTTCAGTTGCGAGGCCGGGTCGGTCGGGTCAGGCACTTCGGCCATGACGGCGGAATAGTGTTCGGTCCAGGGATTCGAGCCCTTGCCGACTTTGGCCACCACGGCATGGCGGCCCTCTTCCCAGGCGTTGTAGGCGGCGCGCACGGCGTCGTGCACGTTATGGCCCCAGCTGCCGATTTCGCAGTGGACGGGCCAAACCATCAACTGGTAGCGGCCGGCCGATTCGAGTGCATCGAGATAGGACAGCACGCGCGGCAAAGCGGCAGCATCGCGCGGCGCATAAAGGCCTGCGCGCACGTCGGCAGCGGAGATTTGAGTGAACGGACCCGGCGCGGCGCCATCGCCCGTGCGCCAGAAGGTGGGATGCGCCACGTCATAGCGGTGGTGCGAATCGAGCGTGACGGTGATGGCCGAAAGCCCGGCGCCGCCCTGTTCGATCAGGCTGGCGAGACGCAGCATGTCCTGGTGGGCGCCCGGAACCGGCAAAGCCGGCGCGGCAGGTGGTGGCAAATCGCAGAAATCATTCTGCGGGTCGATGATGAGCAGGTGGTAGTGGCGTTTCATTTTGCAATGATAGCAAATGACAAAAGAGGCAGCACGGCCGGCGGGCCGATGCTGCCAAGTCCACTACGGGGAGAGTGACCGGACGAGCCCGTGTCACACCCTGGGGTCACACCCCAAGTGTGACACGAGCTCAAGCATGTCACAGCCGAGTCCGTGGCACAGTTGGGGTGTGACCCCAAGGTGGGACACGGGCTGGGCTGTATCAGGCGGCGATCAGCTGGTCGATCGATTTCTGGGCCTTGGCCAGGGTGTCGGCGACGGCTTGTTCGCCCATCGCGACGCCTTCGGCGCGGATGAACTGTACGTCGGTCAGGCCGATGAAGCCCAGCACGGTGCGCAGGAAGGTGGTCAGGTGGTCGTAGGCGACTGCTGCGCCTTCGCTGTACACGCCGCCGCTGGCGGTGAAGACGTATACCTTCTTGCCTTTCAGCAGGCCTTCAGGGCCGTTGGCGGTGTACTGGAAGGTGCGGCCGGCACGGGCTACGTGGTCGATCCAGGCTTTCAGCGAAGATGGCACGGAGAAGTTGTACATGGGGGCGCCAATCACCACTACGTCCGCTGCGATCAGCTCGTCGACCAGGGTGTCGGACACTTTCACGACGTGCGCCTGTTCGGCATTGCGGGCTTCGGCTGGCGTGAAGAAGGCGCCCATCATCTGCTCGGTCAGGTGTGGCACCGGGTTGGCGGCCAGGTCGCGCTCGACCACCGTGTCGGCCGGGTTGGCGACTTTCCATTTGGCGATGAATTCGGCCGACAGCTGGCGGGACAGGGAACCAGCGCTACGTACGCTGCTGTTGATGTAGAGGACGTTTGCCATGTACTTGCTCCAAGAAAGTTGGTGATTGCGGCCATCTTAGAACGGGTTTATTATCGATGAAATAGGTTTTATAACGATAGAAATTATCGATTTTATTGATATGCGAGATCCCGGCCTCCCTACCCTCGACCAGTTGCGCGTCTTCATCGCGGTTATCGACCACGGTGGCTTTGCCCATGCTGCGCGCGCCTTGCACCGCACCCAGTCGGTCATCAGCTACACCATCGCCAACCTGGAAGAGCAGCTGAATATCGCCCTGCTCGACCGCAGCACGCGCAAGCCGACCCTGACTGAGGCCGGCAAAACCCTGCTGGCCGATGCGCGCGCGGTGACCAGCAAGGTGGATGGCATGCGCTCTCGCGCCAAAGCGCTCGGCATGGGCCTGGAGGCTGAACTGAGCATCGTGGTCGACGTAATGTTCCCGGCCTGCGTGCTGGTGCGCGCGCTGGAACACTTCCAGCGGGAATTCCCGACCGTTTCGCTGCGCCTGCATACGGAAGCGCTGGGCGCCGTGGCGCAGATGGTGGCCGACCGCCGTTGCCAGCTTGGCGTGGCCGGCATGGCGGCGACCGCACCGGTCAATATCGAACGCCACGCGGCAGGCTTCGTCAAGATGATGCCGGTCTGCTCGCCGCTGCATCCGCTGTCGCGCGAGGCGGCGCCGATCCCGACGTCGGTGCTGCGCGAACATTTGCAACTGGTGGTGACCGACCGCAGCCCGCTGACCGAAGGCCGCGATTTCGGCGTACTGGGCTTGCGCGACTGGCGGCTGGGCGACCTCGGCTCCAAGCACGCACTGCTGCTGGGCGGGCTGGGCTGGGGCAATATGCCCGAGCACACCGTATTGCGCGACCTGGCGGAAGGACGCCTGGTGCGCCTGCATACCCAGGAAGGCCGCGAACTGGAATACCCGCTGTTCGTCATCCATCGCGGCGATGATGAACTGGGACCGGCAGGGAAATGGCTGCGGCAGAAATTCGTTGACCTCGACCATACGCTGCCGCAGGAAGCTTTCTAAGCATTCCTACAGGCCAGCGGCATGTGCACCTACAGGCTTGCCTTCGGCATCGGCCTAGCATGGTATCGCTTCAACCACAAAGGAGAGCGATCATGGCACCACGCAAGGACACTGAACAATCGGACGATTGGCGCAACCAGGCTGGTCAATCCGGCCAAGGTGGCCAAGGCGGTAATCGCCAACAAGGCCAGCGGGAAAACCTGACCGGCGGCAACCAGCAATCCGACCAGGGACGCGGCAGCAAGCAGAGCGACGTCGGCCAGGGCCAGCGCCAGGGCAGCCGCGATGATTTGTTGGACGAGGAAGAAGGCAACACCGGCAACCGCGGCAATCGCGGCGGCCGTGACCAGCAACGCTAAGCTGCTAAGCGGCTAAGCCATTCCGGCGGCGTGCAGGCGCGATTTCAGGCGGCGGACTTCGTCGCACAAATCCACTACCAGCGCCGCCAAATCTTCGTCGGCATCGAAATCCCGTTCAAGCTGGGCCAGGCGACGCGCCCTCCCCAGGTCCACGCTGGTGAATTGCAGGGTTTCGATGCTGGCCCCTTCGCTGCCGATCAGGATGCCGCGCTGCACATGGTGCACGACCCATTCCGGCTCGACGGCACAAGCGCGCGCCAGTTCATCCAGCGTCAGCGCCTGGTGTTCCAGCAGCACGCCTTCCACAATCTCTTCCGTTGGCATCGCTCATCCTCCCATTTCGCGTTGCATTTGTTCGTATAGCGCGCGCCGCGCCGGTGTGTCGGCCGGCGGGGCAAAGATTTCCAGTATCAGGTAGAGGTCGCCCGCCGTGCCGGAGCTGTTGGCAGTGGGAATCCCGCGGCCCTTCAGGCGCAGCTTGCGGCCGCCTTGCGAATTGGGCGGCACAGTCACGGTCACGCGGCCAGAAGGCGTCACCACTTCACGCTCGCCGCCCAGCGCGGCAAGCCAGGGCGGAATCGGCACTTTTTCGTAGACATCGCGGCCTTCAACGCGATAGCGGTCATCGGCCTGAAAGGCTATTTCGAGGAACAGGTCGCCGGCCTCGGCGCCATTCATGCCGGGTTGGCCCTGCCCTGCCAGGCGCAATTGCTGGCCGGCCGTCACGCCCTTCGGAATATTGACTTTGAGATTGCGCCGGCCCAGCGAGATCTCGCGCTGGGCGCCGTTGTAAGAATCGAGCAGGCCGATTTCGAGAACGGCGTGGATGTCATCGCCGCGCATGCGGAAGCCCTGGCGGCCGCCGCGCTGCCCGCCCACATGGGCAAACAGGTCGGCAAAGAAGTCTTCGGCGCTGGCTCCTTCGAAGCCGCTGCCCCAGCCCGGTGGTGGACGGAACTCCTGGCCAGCGCGGTACTGGCCGCTGCCCAGCGAATCGTAGGCAGCACGTTTTTCTGGATCGCCGAGCACGCCGTATGCTTCGTTCAGCTCCTTGGTGCGGGCATCGGCGTCAGCTTCCTTGCTGACGTCCGGATGGTATTTGCGGACCAGCTTGCGGTAAGCCTTCTTGATCTCGTCTTCACTGGCGGTCTTGGCGACACCCAGCGTTGCGTAGTAGTCCTTGTATTCCACACTTTCCCCTCTCTGTGAAGGAGAACATAGGGTAGCAGGAATTCGCTATGAAGTGCTTACGTCAAGTTCCAAAGTCATAGGAGTCAACAATAGACTGATGGCGTGCGATCTGCGCCATCAGGGGTTCGATCTGCGCCTGGGCATTTGCTTCAATCTTCTTGACCTGCTTGGTCACCGTCGTGATGAATTGAAAACCAAAGACCACTCCGCCAATAATGATCGGAATTGACCACCAGCCATACGCCACAACCGCCACGATCGCGCCAATGATGATCGCCCATCCAATGAGGGCACTATTCCTGGCATCGGCTTCTCTTAAGGCACGCACTTCGCGATCTCGCTTGGCGCAAATTGCAGCCACGTCCGCTTGCAATCTCCTCAGGGCGAACTCAGACGCTGCGCGGCTTGTGCCCTGCTTTACATCGTCCAGCGTTTCTTCCAAACGTCTCAGTGCGACGATTCCACCACTACGGTCGACTTGCTGTTGGACTCCACAATAACCACAGGCGAAGTCGCTAATGTCAGGTTTTACTTCAAGGCCGGCGCCGCAATGCACACACTTCAAGGAAACAATTTTCATCAGTCACACAGCAATTCCATTGTTCAATATGCGCCAGTGTACGAGCCAGTTTCCAAAATAGCAATAAATATTGCAAAAAAAGCGCCGTCACGCGACGGCGCTATTTGGCGGAATGGCCTTAGCGGTTGTACACGGTCACCATATTGCGACGGTATTGGTCAAACGATTCCATCCGCAAGCTGCGGGATGTGATGACATCCGTCGACTGAAGCGGCGCCAGCTGAATGCTGGCGCTGAATGCACCAGCCGCATTTGGCAGGACGGTCGCCTCCTCGTCGTGCGCCCAGCCATTAGGTGCGGTGCGCAGGGCCAAGAGGAGCCATATGTCGGTGCCTGGGTTGGCGTTGCTGCCAGCCACCGCGAACGTGCCGCCAGTGAAGGTGGACAGCGCAGCCAGGGTCTGGTCCGAGACGGATGCGAAGCCGGTGCTTGCCTTGGCTTCAGCCAGCGTCAGGGGACGGCGCTGCATCTTGACGACATAGGTACCATCGCTGCTGCCCGATGCAAAGTTGAGCTTTGCATTGGCCGCGCTGTAGGCGGTCAGGACGTAGGCGGCATTATCCGGGATGCGGGCGATGCCGTCGTCCCCCACTCGGGAAGCCGCACCTGCGCAATCGGTCCCCATCACATAACCCGTATCGTTGCTGACGGTGTTCTGCCACGGGCTGTTCAGGTTGTTATAGCGCAGGCCATCTGCCGGCAAGCCTGGGCCGGTGATGATGATATGGTCGATCGCTGTGCCGGCCGTGTTGTTGGCCGAGTTGCGGTCCGAGATATCGAAGTCGAGCCCGGTACGGAAGCAAGTGCCGCTGGCGCCCACGGTCTTGCTCATGACGACGGATGCCCTCACATCAAGCACGCGCTGGTTGCCTTGCAGGCGCCAACCGCCATCGGTCTTGCGCACTTTCCAGTTTTCCATGCGGTCCAGCACGTGGCCATCCTTGGATTTCAAAGTGAACGAGACGTGGGCCGTGACCTTGTTTGGATCGCTGTAGTCGATCCGGTGGATATCAATGTCAGTAATCGAGCCGCCCACCAGGGTTGGTTCGGTAACCATCCAGCGGAAATAGTCCGTCGCGATCATGTCGTCTTGCAGGAAATCTTTGTCCACCATCGCACTCAGGGCCAATGCCGCTGGCGCACCGTTTGCGAACTGTGCGATGAAATCGGTCAGCGCCTTTTTCACCAGCGGCGCATCGGTCGTCACGGTGGCAATATTGTCCGCGCCAAGCTTGGCCGGGCTGGTTTCAGCTGCGGCTTTTTGCTTCAAGTCGTCAGTAATGACCGAGGTGTTGGCGGTGGTGCTGATAGTGGCCACGGCGGTGCCTGTATCGACCGACACGTGAATCGCATCCAGCGCCTTGTCGAGCGGACTGGCAAGCGGAACGAACGGGGTGCGCAGCAGGTCTGCATTGGCATCGACGCCGAGCGCGGTCAGGATGGCTTGCAATTTTTCCTTGAGTTTGGCGGCTTCGGCATCGATCGAGCTCGCAGTGGCGGAGGCCGCGTTTTTATCGAACTGGTCGAAGTAGTCCGCCGCGACCTGGCCGCCCACGTTCGCGGCAATCAGGTCGGTCAGCTGGGTGATATTGACCTTGCCGGCTGCATCGGCGCTGGTGGCAATCGAATGCACAGTGTAGGGATGGCCGTTGGCCGAACCCGAGGCGCGGAACACAAAGGGACCGGTCATGCCGGTGACGTCGACCGAATATGCGCCGTTGGTGCCGATCTGGGCGACCTTGGTGGCGCCTTTCGAATCTTTGACGGTCACGCTGCCTTCCAGCGGGGCACCCACTGCTGCCGTACCGCTGAAGACTACAGAAACCGGCGACGTCTGCACCGGTGGTGTCGTGGTGGCGCTGTTCGAATCACTGCCGCCGCCGCATGCGGCCAAAGCAATGCTCACGGCACTTGCCAGAATCAGTTTGTTGAATTTCATCCTGTCCTCAGTTAATCAACTCTATCTATTTCGTTTAATACTCAAAAACCCAGGCCGCACTAGTGGTCGCGGCAACGAGCAGAGGCGCCGCTGCCGCTGACCCTTGACGCTGCTTACCTGGCATACTCCGTGGCCATAATGCGGCGCACATTGTCGGGCGACTCGATCAGCAAACGGCGGGACTTGACGGTTTCGTCGAACCGCACCGCGTACATTTCGATACTGCCGCTGAACGCGCCCGCTGCTGAGGGCAGCACGGTCTCGTACCAATCAATCGAATTATTGCGAGGCAAAGTGTCGACGACTAAATCGATCCAAGTCGCGATACCGGGGTTGACATTGCTGCCAGCCACCGCGAACTTGCCATTGGTGTAGCTGCCCAGTGCCGCCAACGTCTGCTCCGAGGCGACAGGGAAGGTCGTGCTGGCTTTGGTCTCCGCCAACGTCAAGGGGCGGCGTGGGATCTTGAGGACGTAGGTGCCATCGATCGCGCCCGAAGCAAAGCTCAGTTTGACATTGGACGCATCGTAAGGCGTCATGACATAGGCGGCATTTTCGGGGAGACGGGCCACGCCATCGTCTCCCAGGGGTGAGGCAACACCTGGGCAGTCGCTGCTCATCACATAGTTCGTATCGTTGCTGTACGTATTTTTCCACGATGGTCCGTTGGCCCATTCGTAGCGCAGGCCGGTTGCCGGCAGGCCTGGGCCAGTAACGATGACGTGATCAATGGCAGCGCCATTCGTCGTGTCATTTTGGTAATTGCGCCCAAGGAATTTGAAGGTGAGCCCGGTGCGGTAACACGTGCCATTGTCGCTCACCACCTTGCTCATGCGGGCATATGCGCGAACTTCATGCCCGCGCCGGTTGCCATGCAGGCGCCACACGCCATCGCTGGCGCTCTTGCGTACCTGCCAGTCATCCAGGCGCTCGATCACCACGCCATCCTTCGACCTGACTGCGAACGAGACCCGGGCCGTGATTTTGCTCGGATCACTATAGTCGACCTGGTGGATTTCAATGTCCGTGATCGTGCTTCCCACCGGCGTGGTGACATTCGCCATCCAGTCGAAGTAATCCTGGGCTTTCAAGTCGTCGCTAAGGAAATCGCTGGTGGCGAACTGTGTCAGCGCCGCAATCTCCGGCTTGGCGTTCGCGAATTGCGCCATCAAATCAGCCAGCATCTTCTTGATCAGCGGTGCGTCCGCGATTGCCGCGCTGATGTTGTCGCCGGAGAGCTTCTGCGGATTGGTCTCGACAGTGGCTTTCTGCTTGAGATCATCGGTAATGACCGACGCGCTGGCCAAGGTGCTGATCGTCGCGACGGCAGTGGTCTTGTCGACCGACACGTGGATCGCGTCCAATGCCTTGTCAAGCGGACTGGAGAGCGGAGTGAACGGGGTGCGCAGCAGGTCGGCGTTCGACTCTACGCCAAGCGCGGCCAGGACAGCCTGCAGCTTTTCCTTCAGTTTGGCCGCTTCAGCATCAATCGCCGCCGCAGTCGCAGCCGCCGCGTTGCCGTTCTTTTCGAACTGATCGAAATAATCCGCCGCGACCTGCCCTCCCACGTTGCCGGCAATCAGGTCGGTCAGCTGGGTGATATTGATCTTGCCAGTTGCATCGGCGCTGGTCGCAACCGAGTGCACGGTATAGGTTTGACCATTGGCCGAGCCGGAGGCGCGGAACACAAAGGGGCCGGTCATGCCCGTCACGTCAACTGAATATGCGCCGTTCGCGCCAATCTGGGCAACCTTGGTGGCGCCTTTCGAATCCTTGACGGTCACACTGCCGGCAAGCGGGGCGCCCACTGCTGCCGTACCGTTAAATACTACCGAAACCGGCGACGTCTGCACTGGTGGAGGCGTGGTTTCGCCGTTCGAATTGCTACCACTGCCACCGCAGGCTGCCAAAGCCATGCTCACGGCAGTCGTCAAAATCAGTTTGTTAACTTTCATCCTACCCTCTTGGTTCTTTTTTCATCAAACAGCAACAACATTAATTTCCATATGGAAATTAATAATACTATTTTGCAATAGTAGCACAGATCGGTGGATGGCTTCGAAATAACGGCCCAAAACGAAAAAGCGCGCCGAAGCGCGCTTTTAAGGGGGAGTTGCCGGTCAGCGTACGCGGCGGATAGAGGAAATGCGGTCGCTGAAGTCCCTCAAGTCCGGGTAGCGGCCTGGGCCGAAGGTGCGGCACTGGCCGCCAAAATCGGCGTGTTCGCACGCTTCCCAGGTGCCGTAATTGACGACCATTGAGTTGGCGTTGTCGTTGAAGTGGACGTCGCGCAGCGTGCCCAGGTCATTATTGATCTGCACTACGCGGCCGCGGAAGCCGTTGTCGTTGAACAGTTCCACCGCCGGGCCGCGCTGCTCTTCACGATATTCGCGGCGTTCTTCGCGGCGCTCTTCACGCCAGCGGTCATCGCGGTCGTCGCGATTGTCGCGGCCCCAGCCCCAACCTTGGCCGCGGTCGCGGCGGCGGTCGATCTCGCGGGCGGAAGAGAAGGCATTGTTGAACTGGCGCAGGTCCGGGTATTCGCCACGTTCGAACACGGCGCACTGTCCCTGGAAATTCACGTGTTCGCACAGTTCCCAGGTGCCGGAGCGCACCACGAGGCTGGACGCGCGGTCGTTGAAATCGAAGTCGCGGAAATTATTGGCGGCGCCGTCGGCAATGACCACGCGTTGGCCGCGGAAATCTTCACGCGAGAAGAGTTGCAGTTCACCGGCCGAAGCGGCCTGGCCAAGAAGGGAAGTGGCCAGCAGGAAAGCGGCGGTCAAGGTATTCTTCATTACTAAATCTCCGATATTCAGGCATCCTAAGCGCTCTAACGCGGCGCAAAGGCCGTTAGACTACCCTACCTTGTAACAAATTCCTACTGTGCAACACATGCCGACCACGATTTTGACCTCCGATTTACGCAACGAAGCAACAGCACTCTGGAAATTAGCCTGGCCGGTATTGATTGGACAACTCGCCACCGTTGGCATGGCGGTGGCGGACGTCGCTATGACCGGCCATACCAAAGCCTCCGAACTGGCGGCAGTGTCGACCGGCGCCGCGATCTGGTCGATCGTGCTGGTGACCGTGATGGGAACCATGATGGCGATGAATACGCTGGTGGCACATGAAGTGGGCGCTGGCAGCTACGAACGCATTCCGCACCTGGTGCGCCAGGGATTGTGGAAGGGTCTTGGCGTGGGCCTGGTGGCCATGCTGCTGGCAAACCTGGCTACCCTGCTGTTCAACTACCTGCAGCTGGCGCCGGAAGTGAACCAGCGCGCTTCGCTGTTCGTGCACATCATCAGCATCGGCCTGCCGCCATTCGCCTGCTACCGCGCGCTGTATGGCTACAGCGCCAGCATCAACCAGACCAAGCCTGTGATGGTGATTGCCCTGATCGGGCTCGCCTTCAACGTGCTGGTGAACTGGCTGCTGATCTTCGGCCACTGGGGCTTTCCGGCCATGGGCGGTGTGGGTTGCGCGGTGTCGACCGGCATTTGCATGTGGCTGATGCTGGGCGCCATGCTGGCGTGGATGCGCATTTCGCGGGCTTATCGCGCCACCTACCCTTTCACGCATTGGGAATGGCCGCACTGGCCGGAGATCCGCAGCATGCTGAAGCTTGGCCTGCCGATCGGCGTGACCTACTTCGCCGAGGTCAGTGCGTTCGGTGCGGTGGCGCTGCTGGTTGCGCGCTTTGGGGTGATCGAACAGTCGGCACACCAGATTGCGCTGAACTTTTCCTCGCTGGTGTTCATGGTGCCGCTTAGCCTGGGCATCGGCATGGTGACGCGCGTCGGCCAGGCACTGGGCGAAGGCGATGCGCGCCGCGCCCGTTCCGCTTCCTGGGTCGGCCTGGGCATGTCGCTGGCGTTTGCCGTCGTGTCGGCAGCTTTCATTGCCCTGTTCCGCAATGAGATTGCGGCCGCCTACACCAGCGATCTGGCCGTGCAGCAGACTTGCATCACCCTGCTGCTGTTCGCTGCGCTCTTCCAGTTGTCCGACGCTACGCAAGTGGCTGCGGCGTGCGCGATTCGCGGCTACAAAGTCACGCGCGGGCCGATGCTGATCCAGCTGTTGGCATTCTGGGTCTTTGCCCTGCCGGTCGGTTGTCTGCTGGGGCTGTGGAAGGAAATGGCGGCGGCCGGATTCTGGATCGGACTGGTGCTCGGCTTAACGATTGCTGCCATTTTGCTCACAGCCTACCTTCGCAAACTGTCGAATTCCCGCATAGCCGAAGGAAAAACGGCATAGGGCATAGCATTCCGAATATCAGCGGGAGCGGGTTCTGGTATTGTCTTGCGATTCGTAAATAAATCATTCCGGGACAAATAATGCGCCTTATCCTTACCCTGGTGGCCCTGCTGGCTGCCGGTTCCGCTTCCGCTGAACGCCTGACACTGGAACGCCTGTACGCCGATCCGGCGCTGTCTGGCCCTGGCGTGCGCGCCCTCAAAGTGTCGCCGGATGGCGCCCGCGTCACCTTCCTGCGCGCCCGCCCGGATGACCAGTACCAGATGGACCTGTGGGAATACAATATGAAGGATAAGACCACGCGCCGCCTGGTCGATTCCAAGGCCCTGGTCCCGGTCGAGAACCTGTCCGACGCTGAAAAAGCGCTGCGCGAGCGTGCCCGCACCGCGGCACTGAAAGGCATCATTTCCTACAACTGGTCGCCGGATGGCAAGCAGTTGCTGGTGCCGCTGGCCGGCAACCTGTACCTGGTCGACCTGTCCAAGCCTGACAGCGCACGCCTGGTCGCATCGGGCAGCGTGATCGATCCGAAGATTTCGCCAAAGGGCAAATACGTTTCCTTCGTACGAGACCAGAACCTGTTCGTGATCGACCTGGCCACCGGCAAGGAGCGACAGCTGACCACCGACGGCAAGGGCACCGTGCATAACGGCGAAGCCGAATTCGTGGCGCAGGAAGAGATGCACCAGTTCACCGGCTACTACTGGGCGCCGGACGATTCGGCGATCGCCTTCCGCTGGTACGATGAAGCCCAGGTGCCGGTGGCGCGCCGCTTCGAAATCTATGCCGACCGCACCGACGTGGTGGAGCAGCGCTACCCTGCTGCCGGCGACAAGAATGCCATCGTCGGCCTGAAGATCGTGTCGCCGAATGGCGGCGAGATCCGCGACGTGGACCTGGGCGCCAACAAGGATATCTACCTGGTGCGTGCCGACTGGAGCAAGGATTCCAAGTCGCTCTTCTTCCAGCGCCAGTCGCGCGACCAGAAGACGCTGGAACTGATCGCTGTCGATGCTGCCACGCTGGCGCAGCGCCCTGTCCTGACCGAGACCTCCAAGACCTGGACCACCATCAATGACGACCTGCGCTTCCTGGAAAGCGGCAAGGGCTTCATCTGGTCGTCCGAGCGCACCGGCCGCAACCACCTGTACTTCTACGGCATGGATGGCAAGCTGAAACACGCCATCTCCAAAGGCGAGTGGGGCTTCGACGACGTGCTGGCAGTCGACGAGAAAGCCGGCAAGGTCTTCGTTTCCTCCAACAAGGACGCAGTCTACGACAAGCAAGTCTACGAACTGAAACTGGATGGCTCCACTGCCGACAAGCCTAAGCGCATTACCCAGGCCGACGGCTGGCACGATGCCTCGTTCTCCAAGCATGGCGAGGTATTCGTGGATACCTGGTCCGATCCGGGGACGCCGCCACAAGTAGCAATCCGCCGCCCGGATGGCGCGCTGGTGAGCTGGCTGGAAAAAAACGAAGTCAACGAGTCGCATCCCTACTTCAAGTACAAGGCCGACCAGTTGCCGGTCGAATTCGGCAATATGAAGTCCAAGGATGGCCAGACCCTGTACTACTCGATGATCAAGCCGTACAAGTTCGACGCCAGCAAGAAGTACCCGGTCTACCTGTCCACCTACGGCGGCCCGCATTCGCAGCACGTGACCCGCAAGTGGGACAGCCAGCAGTTCGACCAGTACATGGCGCAGCAAGGCTATGTGGTCTTCCGCCTGGATAACCGCGGCTCCTCGCGCCGCGAGCGCGTGTTCACCGATGCAATCTACCGCAACCTGGGCAAGGTGGAAGTGGAAGACCAACTGACCGGTATCGACTGGCTGGGCCAGCAGCCATTCGTGGATGCCAAGCGCATTGGCGTGTATGGCTGGAGCTATGGCGGCTTCATGACCTTGCGCCTGTTGTCGCAAGGTTCGGACAAGATCGCGGCCGGCGTGTCGGGCGCACCGGTGACCGACTGGGGCTTGTACGACACCCACTACACCGAGCAGTTCATGGACCGTCCATCCGACAACGTGGAAGGTTACAAGCAGTCGAACGTGTTCTATCACGTCGACGGCCTGAAGTCGAAGCTGCTGCTGATCCACGGCATGGCCGACGATAACGTCCTGTTCACCAACACCACCAAGATGATCGACGCACTGGTGAACCGCGGTGTCCAGTTCGAACTGATGACCTACCCGGGCGCCAAGCACGGCGTGTCGAACCGCCTGGCCAAGCGCCACGTGCAAACCTACATCGACGCCTTCTTCCGCAAACACCTGAAGCCAGAGTCGAACTAAGGCCGGGGCCGAGCGCCCTCGCCTGCCAGCCCGCCCGCGCAAGCCGGCGGGCTTTTTCATTGCTGGGATCTCAAACCATTGCGCATTCCCCAGGCAAGCCGGCTTTCATGCCTACCAGTTCTCCAACCAATAAACTACTTCATTGTATTTGAGGCTTACTGCAACACCTGACTCCACTCCATGATTCCAGTTCTCTTCCGAACGCGTGGTATTCAGCACGAACACTTGATAATCGGCGACCAGATCAAGTGCACTTCCTTTTGCCGCCCTGACAGTGCGCGGCATAACGCCCTCGCTTTCGTCGCTTGGGCGCCTTCCATTCGAACGTGAAAGTGCATCTCGCAAGGCCTTCGCATGGATCTGGCGGACGCTCACTTCTGGTAACACCATGCGCAACTGAATGCTTTCTCCTCCTTGCATCACTGCAGGTCGATGAAAGTAACGCACCTGAGCCGCAACTTTCTACAAGCTATTTTCCGAAATGCGTGTCGATTTGGGTTCGCCTCGTTCGTCATGGTGGTAGGATCAACCACCACCGACGGAGGCGTCATGTCCCTGCAACTGTTCTACCATCCCCTTTCTTCCTATTCGATGAAGGCGCTGATTGCGCTGTACGAAAACGGCACGCCCTTTGAGTACCGCATGCTGTCGCCCGAGCATCCCGAAAACTGCGCGCAGTTCGCCGCCCTGTGGCCGATCCAGAAGTTCCCGATCCTGTTGGATGGCGAGCGCATGGTAGCGGAGGCCAGCATCGTAATCGAGCATCTGGCGCTGCATTATCCTGGCCCGGTGAAGCTGCTACCCGCCGATCCCAAAGCCGCGCTGGAAGTGAGGATGATGGACCGCTTCTTCGACAACCACATCGCCACACCGCAGCAAAAGCTTGTGGCCGACGTCTTGCGCCCTGAAGGCGAGCGCGATGGCTACGGCACGTCCGAAGCACGGCGCAAGCTCGATACGGCCTACGCGTGGCTGGACAAGGTAATGGCACACCGCAGCTGGGCAGCCGGCGGGGAATTCAGCATGGCCGATTGCGCGGCCGCGCCCTTCCTGTTGTACGCGCACTGGTCGCATCCGATTCCGGCCAGGCATGAGCACGTGATAGCGTACGTGAGCCGACTGCGCCAACGCCCCTCATTCGCCCGCTGCTGGGCCGAGGCGAAGCCATACCGGCACATGTTCCCGCTCGGCATCCCGCCTGGAGAAGAATGAAGTGGTGAGAACGGTAATTCTGGGCACTGCAATCGCAGTATTAACGGATTTGGCTTACGCTTCCGAATCGGTATTTTGCGGGCACGCGCTTGGCCAACATCATATCGACGATGTACAGGTTCCTTGTCCTGCGAATTCGCTTTGCTTCAGTAGCTGGACCCGTTGGGATATCCGGGTCGAGAAAATGATCTCGGGTCCCGCCGTGCAGGAGCGAATCAATGCTGCAGCACTTCAACATGGAACGTTTACAAAACAATACGAGGAAAGCTTACGAATTTTCACCGTTAAACCGATTGAAAATGCTGAGAAGCGCACGTTACTCGGCGCGGACTTCGTTTTGCTCAAGCATGAAGGAGACAATGGCGGGCACGCCTGCGAACACAACGTGACTCCAGTAAATCCTGAGTAGGCACAAAGAAAAGGGCCAACTTGCATTGCGCACGCTGGCCCAGTCGACTACTTTATTGGCGGTTGCCGCGGTCGATCAGTTCGTCCGTGGCGTCATCGATGGCTTCACGCAGGTCGCCGCGCTGCTTCTGCAGCTTGCCTTCGACCTGCTTCGCAACGCCCTTCACCTGCTGTTTCGAGCTGCCAACCAGTTCGCCGGCTTCTTCCTGGACCTTACCGCCGATTTCCTTGGCCTTGCCCTTCACTTGATCCTTGTTCATGATTCGCTCCTCTTAAAAAGTTCGCGACGAGCAAATCATACGAACAGGAAGCGGCGGTCACTGTTCGCTCATTAACATTTACGCCAGACTGAAGCCAGCCATGGCTGCTGTTCGCGCGGCAATCCTGCCGGGCGGTAATAATGCATGACGTGCTCGAAGCCGGCAGCAGTCACCACTGCCGACCAGGTCTCGAGATCGTAGTAACAGCCATACCGAGGCCCATTCCAGCCTTCTTCGTTGTGGCCACGCGGGTTGGAGCTGAACAGGACGCCGCGCGGCTTCAGCGCTGCATGCAGGCGCGAAAGAACCTCAGGCAGGACGGCACTGGGAACATGGAACAGGGAGGCGTTGGCGAAGATGCCATCGAACGATTCTGGCGGCAAGTCGAGCGCCACAAAGTCCTGGTGAAGGACGGTGCAGCCACTCCAGCTTTGGGCCATCTCGACAAAGTGCGCCGAGCCGTCGAGGCCGACCGGCTCATGCCCAAGCGACTTGAACGTACGCAGGTCGCGGCCGGGGCCGCAACCGAAATCGAGAATGCGGAACGGAGGCGTTCCTTCAATCGCATCGAGCAGCGCCGCAATATTCTGGCTTACATCGTGGTCGCGCGTGCCTTCGAGAAAGGCTTGCGCATTGCGCTCGTAGTGTTCCAGCGTGCGGCGGGTGATCTGCTCGATGTCGTCCATTCCCCTACTTTACCAGACGCGCACGCGCTGCTCCGGCGCCAGGTACAGCTTCTGGCCCGGCTTCACGTCGTAGGCCTGGTACCAGGCATCCAGGTTGCGCACGGTGTAGGTGCGCCATTTGGCCGGCGAGTGGCCGTCGGTCATGACCTGGTTGCGCAGCGCTGCATCGCGCGCCTTGTTGGCCCAGCTTGCAGCGTAGCCGTTGAAGAATTCGCGATCCTGCGCAGGGGTGGCTTTGCCGCCCAGCGACACGTGGTAGGCATCCAGCGCCGCAGCCAGGCCGGCCAGGTCGGCCAGGTTTTCGCTCAGGGTCAGGGTGCCGTTCAGCTTCAGGTCAGGGAAAGCTTCATACGCATCGTACTGCGCCACCAGCTTGGCAGCGGCTTGCTTGAAGTGCTCGCCGTCTTCCTTGGTCCACCAGTCGCGCAGGCGGCCCTTGGAGTCGAACTGCGCACCCTGGTCGTCGAAGCTGTGGCTGATTTCATGGCCGATCACTGCGCCAATCGCGCCGTAGTTCATTGCATCGGTTGCCTTCATGTCGAAGAACGGCGGCTGCAGGATCGCAGCCGGGAAGTTCAGCGCATTTTGCATCGGCATGTTCACTGCATTCACCACGTGCGGCGGCATGCACCATTCGGTTGGGTCGACCTTCTTGCCCAGCTTCGCCAGTTGCTGCTTGTAGTGGAATTGCTCGGCACGCAGGGCGTTGCCCATCGCGTCGTCAGGCTTGATTTCCAGGCCTTCGTAGGAAGTCCATTTGTCCGGGTAGCCTACGCCCACGTACAGGGTGCGCAGCTTTTCCTGGGCTTCCTTCTTGGTCGCTGGCGCCATCCAGTCCAGGGCATCGACGCGCTTGCGGAAGGAATCCACGATATTCGACACCATCGTTTGCAGGCGTGCCTTGGCTTCAGCCGGGAAGTAGCGCTCGACGTACATCTTGCCGGCGGCATCCGGTACCGCGTTGTTGACAGCGCTCAGGCCGCGCTTCCAGCGTGGCGACAGTTGCGGCGTGCCGTTCATGGTGCGGCCATAGAATTCGAAGCGCTGGTCGACGAAGGCTTTCGGCAGGAAACCGCCGAAATGGTTCACGGTGTGGAAGGCCATGAAGTCTTTCCAGGCTTGCAGCGGCATCTCGTTCACCAGGGCTGCGCTGCCGGTGATCGCGGTCGGGTGGTAAACGATGAATTTGTTTTGCTTGCCCAGGCCGGCGGCGCGGAAGAAGGCGCGCCAGTCCATGCCAGGCGCCTTGGCGGCGAAGTCGCGCATGGTCCAGGTATTGTTGGCCTTCTGGATGTCGGCGGAATCTTCGCGGGTGGCGTGGGCCTGGGCCAGCTTGCGCTCCAGTTCATAGACGCGGGCGGCACGGGTTTCCGGTTCGCTGTAGCCGGCCAGCTTCAGCATGGCGGCGATGTGGGCCTGGTAGGCGGTGCGCAGCTGGTGCATGCGCTGGTTGTCTTCCAGGTAGTAAGCGCGGTCTGGCATGCCCAGGCCGCCTTGCAGGATGTATGGGGTGTAGTGGTTCGGGTCAGTCAGGCCTTGCGCGATCCAGATGCCGAACAGGTTCTCGGTGTAGAAATTGGTGGAGTTCAGCGGATCCACGTCGGCGCGGATCGAGGCAGCCAGCGCGCGTACCAGGCCAGCCTTGTCCTTGATGGCGTCGATTTTTTCCAGTTCCGGCTTGAGCGATTTCAGGCCTTGCGCTTCGATTGCCGCTTCGTCCATGAAGCTGCGATAGAAGTCCGTTACGCGGCGGGTGTCGCCGGTCGGCGATTTGGCGGCGGTTTCGTCGATCAGCTTGACGATGCGCTCATTGGTCGCGTCGCCCAGGGCGGATCCGGCGCCCCAGCTGCCTTTGTCGGCCGGGATCTGGGTCTTAGCCAGCCATTCGGCATTTACGTGGCCAAAGAAATCGTCGCCCGGCAACGGGGCGGCGTCTTGCGTTTGCGCGGCTGGTGCCGGGGCTGCCTGTTGGGCAATCGCCGGGGCCAATCCAAAAGTGACTCCACAGAAGGCCAGGGTAAGGGCCAGCTTGAGCGGCGTGACGCGGGTGGATGCTTGCATTTTTTGTATCCCTATCTAGTTATAAGTGGCGGAATGAGCCAGGCTGCACTCTAACCGCAACGCAGGCGTGACTTCGGCCAATTGCGACAGACTGCAAATTTCGGGGATCAAATGCAGAAAGCTGGGAATGCTGTGCAGCGGTCCAACGAATGTCAAAAACTTGCTGCGCTCCCCTCTGGAATGGCTATATAGTTTCACCCACAGCAACGCCGAATTTAGAGGAGATTTTTCATGAAGCTCGAAGCACTGTTCCAGAATCCAACTGCGTTGCCAACCGCCCCCAAGGTTGTTGACGAATTGATCAGCAGCTTCGACAAGGCCAGCGTTTCCACCGAGGAAATCGCAAAGAAGCTGTCGGCCGACCCGGTGCTGAGCGCCAAGCTGCTGCGCCTGGCCAATTCCGCCTATTACCATGTGTCGCGCTCGATCGGCACCGTTGAAGATGCCATCCTGATGCTGGGCTTTGTCACCGTGCGCACGCTGGTGATCAGCTCCGGCCTGGTGAGCGGCTTCAAGACCGTGCCTGGCATGGACCTGCGCCAGTTCTGGCGCTACAGCCTGCGCACTGCGGTGGGCGCCAAGTTCATCGCCAAGGCTTGCAAGCAAAACACCGATCTCGCCTTCACCATCGGCATGATGCATGCGATCGGGCAGTTGGTGATCCATGCCGGCATGCCTGAGCAGGCGCAGGCGCTGGACAAGGCGGCTGGCCCGCTCGACGAGCGCCGCCTGGAAGCCGAGAAGGCGGCGCTGGGCTATACCTATGCCGACGTGGGCGCCGAACTGGCCAACCGCTGGAAATTCCCGCCGACCTTCGGCGAAACCATCGCCGCCATCCCAAATCCAGGAGAAAATGACCTGGCTGCGGTGATCCACCTGGCTGCCTGGCGTGCCCGTATCGATGAGAACAAGCTGTCGCCGGATGAAATCGCCGCCTGCTACCCGACCGAAGTGGCCGAAAACCTGGGGCTGGATGAAAATGCGCTGATTGACCAGATGCCGTCGCTGGATGAGCTGAGCGCGGGTCTCGATGAACTGATCAAATAGACAATTCCTGCTTCACTCCTGCCGTTGTGCCCTTGGGATGGGGGCGCAACGGCATTTTTTTGGAAATTTCTCAAATATTTTTCAAAAAGACCCTAAAGTTCCTTCCGAGCCCGACGTTAATCCTGACATGCGGTACTCCGCGCACAGAATCCAAGGCTCAAAATGTCCTCGACCCAAGTCCTCGCTACCTATGAAAAAATTGCCGGTTTGACCAGCCAGATGGTGGGTGCCGCGCAAGCCAGTGACTGGGATTCGCTCGACCGCATGGAAAACCAGTGTGCCGCCGCTTCGGTAGCCCTGATGGGTGGCGCTGCTCCCCTGCAGGGCGAGGCCCGCAAGCGCAAGATCGAACTGCTGAAACAGATCATGGCCAACGACCGCGCTATCCGCGACGTGACCGATCCCTGGCAGAATCGCCTGAACGGCTGATTCACGGGAACTCAACGAAAGCGCCTCCGGGCGCTTTTTTGTTGCCTGAAAAATGGGGACGTACCCCATTTAAAATGTTTCCCATTAAATGGGGTACGTCCCCATTTTTCAGGCAACAAAACAAAAGGCGCCCGCTTGGGGCGCCCTGGAATTCGGAGGGGCGAGCACCAGGTATCTCCTGGCGTCGCCTCAGCGCCGGTTGCACCCGGCGTTCATATCGCCTCAGTCGGCTATGAACTGCTTCCAGACGGGGTCGTTTCTTCAACGTCGCTCTGCGGTTCGCGTCACGCTATCGGTGGTGACTGCGGCAGAACCCGGTCCGTGTGAACCCAGTATAACGCAGGTAAAAAAATCTTGTCTAGAGCCGGAATGCAAGGCTAGTTACTACTGTGCAGCAACCTCCACTGCGTCTTCAAGGGTGGGGACATCATCCTCTGTACTCCCTTTCCTCCGGAAGGATTGCCAGATCTTTAGCGGGCCTTGGGCCTGGCGTTTGCGCAGGAAGTAGATCAGGCCGCCGAGCGCGGCCAGGCCGGCGAGTACGCCTCCGGCGATCATGAACAGCCTTCGGCGCGGATTGGCTGCCAGGTCAGCTGCGACACCGGGCTTGATTGGAGTCGCGCCAGGTTTGACGGGTGCTGCGCCTGGTTTGGCTGGGGCCGGGGCCGAGGCTGCTTCAGTTTTGGGTGCAATCGCTGGCACGGACGCGGCATTGGCCGCCGCTGTTGCTGCGGGTGTGAGGATGGCGGTTTGAAGGCGCTGCACTTTGCCCTCGATATCGGCCAGTTTGCCTGTCATGGCTTCGCATTGGCGCAGCTGGGCTTCCACTTGCTTTGCGGGGGCGCACGATGGCGCCGGGCCAGCTGACGGCAACGTTGTTGTCGCTGCAACTGCAGGCCTTGCGGCGGACGATGGCGCCGGCCTGGCTTCGCGGCGCGGCTCACCCCTGGGCGTTTCAGCCGGTGCGGTTTGCATTTCTGGATTTGCGCTTCGTTCCTGGGCCTTCGCCAAGGCAACTTGCCGGCGATGCGCAAAGGCGCGTTGCGCCGCTTCGCTCAACCCTGCCTCGCCGTTATCCGGTGCAGGCAGACTCACGGCGACCGGCGCTGGCACGCCGGGTTTCGCGGCAGCGGAGGGCACGGGCACAGGCTCCGCCGCCGGCGTTGCAGCCGGATTGGCAGCGCGCTGCCCCGGCGGTTCCGGCGTCAGCCAAAGCGAGGCAGCGCGGATGATTTGCCGCCCTCCACTATTCAACTCCAGGAACAGATGCAAGGCCTCGGCATTCACCGGCTGCAGCGTGGTCAGGTGCAAAAAGCGCTTGTTGTCGCGCTTGGCGATTGAGATATACAGGCCGCCAAGTGCCGGCGGCATTGCCACGTTGGCGCCTTTGAAGACGTCTGGATTGGCGAGCCGCGCCTGGATGTCTGCCAGGTCGGCCGCCGTCAGGTCGACCAGCTCAATATCCGCCGAAAGCTGCTGGCCGATGTGGGAGTTGACCTTGATCTCTCCCAATTCAGCCGCGCGCAGCGAACCGCAGAAGGCGGCGGCGAGCAGTGGCAACGCCAGGGCGCGAATGGTCAGTCGTTTGCTTAGCATGGAAGACAAGCCTGTTTCTTCAATGTACTCATTAACGGCAGAATATCCCGATTTTGTAGGCCTCGGCAGAGTGTGCGGTATTGGCGTTAGAATCCAGACATCACTTTCCAACGAGGGAGCCGTACATGAACAGCAGAACCGAGCGCGACAGCTTTGGCCCGATTGAAGTTCCAGCCAGCCAGTTGTGGGGCGCCCAGACCCAGCGCTCGCTCGAGCACTTCCGTATTTCCAGTGAGCGGATGCCGGCCGAACTGGTCGCCGCACTCGCCAGCGTGAAGCGCGCGGCAGCCAAGGTCAACGTCGACCTGGGCGTGCTGGACAGCGCCAAGGCCAACGCTATCATGCAGGCCGCCGATGAAGTCCTGGATGGCAAGCACCCCGGCGAATTCCCGCTGGCCGTGTGGCAAACCGGCTCCGGCACCCAGTCAAATATGAATATGAACGAGGTGCTGGCCAACCGCGCTTCCGAACTGCTGGGCGGTGAGCGCGGCGAAGGCCGCAAGCTGCACCCGAACGATGATGTCAACAAAGGCCAGTCGTCGAATGACATCTTCCCTACCGCGATGCACGTGGCGGCGGCGCAGGCCGTGGCAAACAATGTCCTGCCTGCCCTGCGCCAGCTGCGCTCCACGCTGCACGCGAAAGCGCAGGCGTTTGAAGGCATCGTCAAGATCGGCCGCACCCACCTGCAGGATGCCACGCCACTGACCCTTGGCCAGGAGTTTTCGGGCTACGTCGCCCAGTTGGACTATGCCGAAAAAGCCATCGAAGCCACCATGCCCGCCGTGCTGGAACTGGCGGCAGGCGGTACTGCGGTCGGCACTGGCCTGAACTCCCATCCCGAGTATGCGACCCGCATCGCCGCCGAACTGGCCAGCCGCCTGAAACTCCCGTTCCGCACCGCCGACAACAAGTTTGCTGCGCTGGCCGGGCATGACGCGCTGGTTGCCGCCCATGGCGCGCTGAAAACCCTCGCCACAGCGCTCATGAAACTGGCAAATGACGTGCGCTGGATGGCATCCGGCCCGCGTTCCGGCCTTGGCGAAATCAGCATCCCCGAAAATGAGCCTGGCAGTTCGATCATGCCTGGCAAGGTCAACCCGACCCAGAGCGAGGCACTGACCATGCTGTGCTGCCAGGTGTTCGGCAACGACGTGGCAATTACCGTTGGCGGCTCGTCCGGCAATTTCGAGCTGAACGTGTTCAAGCCGCTGATCGCCCACAACTTCCTGCAAAGCGCCCGCCTGCTGGCCGACGGCATGCGCAGCTTCGACGAGCATTGCGCCCACGGCATTGAGCCTAACCTGGGCCGCATCGAAGAACTGATGGAGCGGTCGCTGATGCTGGTGACCGCGCTGGCCCCGCATATCGGTTATGATCGCGCCGCGCAAATTGCGAAGAAGGCGCAGCACGAGGGCACGACCCTGAAAGAGGCCGCCTTAGCCCTTGGTTTTGTGAACGAAAGCCAGTTCGAAGAGTGGATTGTTCCGCTGGAAATGACCAAGCCCGGCGGCAAGGGTTAATGCCATGTGGGAATACAACATCCCCGCGCCAACCCAACAGAAAGAGGATTAAAATGCAGAAAGTAGATTTCGAATTGACAGGCGAGTACATCGAGCTGAACCAGCTCCTGAAAGTGGTCGGCCTGTGCGACAGCGGCGGCGCCGGCAAGCAGATCGTGGCCAGCGGCGACGTCAAGGTCGACGGCAAACAGGAGTTGCGCAAGACGGCGAAGATCCGGGCGGGCCAGCGCGTTCGCCTGGGCGACGTGCAGATCGACGTTCATGCCGAGGGCAGTGCGGCCTGATTGATCCGCGCGGAGGGTTAGCTCCATGGATGGTCCCGACGAGAAGCATGTGCAGTCCCAGGAACAATTGATCGGCGACCTGCGGCAGGTCATCGAGAATGCCGAGGAGCTGCTCAAGAATACCGATCACTACACCAGCGTGCTGTATCAATCGGCACGCGCCAAGCTCGCGCAGGCTTTGCTGGCGGCGAATGAGGAGCTGGAACGGTGTGAAGATGCGCAGCTCTTGCGCATGATTGAGGCTACCCACCGCGCTAACCTGCTGCACCGGGACTTGTCCGGCGAGGATAAGTTAATGCGGGCGTTTAACTAGGATTTGCTGCTGCAGCCATTGCTGGAGGCTGGCGGCGAGGTCGAAATTTTCATCCAGCGCAAAGGCGGCGTCCAGCGCGGCGCCGACTGTTTTCCCTTCCCTGAGTTCCTGCAGCGCTGCGTATTGCGGCGCTTGCAGCGGCGTGACCTGGGCTGTCCATTGCGGACGGCTAAGCAGCGCGCGGCTTGGTTCGTCCATCTTTTGCGGGAATGGCATGCCCTGGTGAGCTAGCCAGAGGGGCACCACTGCCCATTCTGATTCGAATAATCTGGCGGTGGACTGCCAGGCAAAGCTTTGCGCTTCCACAGCGCCCGGGTCAATGTCGTGCGCTTGCAGTGCGGGTTCGTGCTGGACGTAGTGGATGCGGTGCAGTTGCCATTCCAGGCACGCCATGTCGGGCAGGTAGGGCAAGTGCTGTACGTGCTCGAAGCCGCGCAGGAAGGACTCGAAATGAGCGCCGAAGCGGTTCAGGTCTCCACTATCCGACGGGTGGGCGCGGCCGTATTCGCGGGCCAGCGCGGTAAAGAATTCTTCGCCTACCAGTTGCGCGATGACGGGATAGGCGGCGGCTAGTGCCTTGCTCCAGGTCGAAGTCAGGTTGCCGCGGTAGAGGGCGAAGCGTTCGGCGTGTTTGAGCTGCAGCGCTGCCTCGGCGCCAGGCGCGAACAGGGCCTCCGAAAATGATTGCTGCTGTGCGGCCAACGCAGCGTCGCTGCTGGGTGGGAAATGTCCACTTTGCTTCCTGCCCCCACGGTGGATATATGCTTGGGGGAAGCGGGAGGCGATGGTGGCGGCTTTGCTGGCTTCGCCGAGCAAGACTTCCAGGGGCGGGATGTCGGTGTCCCATTCGATCAGCGCGGGTAGCGCGCCGAAGCGGCTAAGTGCTGCTTCATACAGGCGCCAGACGGGATCCGCAACGACCGCACCGTGATGATCGACTACGGCGCCGGGCGTGACCAGGTGGCCGGCGAGGTGAATTTCGCCGACTGTTCCGGGCGCGATTGCCGCCAGCGCTGCCATGGCGTCTTCTTCATGGTTGCACTGATTGACGTAAAGGTTGTTCACGTCCAGCAGCAAGCCGCAGCCGGTGCGGCGCGCGAGGGCGGCGAGGAATTCGGCTTCGCTCATTGCGTCGTCGGCGAAGCGCACCAAGCTGGAGACGTTTTCCAGCAGGATGGTGCGGCCGAGCGCGTCCTGCATGCGCCCGACCCGCTCTTCCAGCAAGTCGAGCGCGGCGTGGTTCAGCGCCAGCGGCAGCAGGTCATTCAGGTGGCGGTCGAAGACGGCGCCCCAGCACAGGTGTTCTGAGATGAGCGCAGGCTGGATGCGTTGGGCGAGGCTGGCAACGCGTGCTAGGTGGCTGGCGCTGAAGCCGCGTGCGGAGCCAAGGCCGAGGCCTACGCCGTGCAGGCTGATTTTGTGGTCGCGCCTCAGTTCCTGCAATACGTGGAAGTCGCCGCCGGCCAGGTCCAGGTAGTTTTCGGTATGGACTTCGAGCCAGGCGGCAGGCGGCCGCTGCTCGAGGAATTGGCGGTAATGCGGCGCGCGCAATCCAATGCCAACTCCCTGAAGCGCGGCGGGTGACGTCATTGATTACTTGGCGGGGGCGGTGGTCTTGCCGCCGGCTTTTTCGCAAGTACCTTTGGCGACGAATTTCCATTCGCTGGCCATATTGTCGGTCTTGGCCTGGTTGGAGCAGCCGTGGGTGCCGGTGGCGCAGTCGTTCTGGCCTGCCTTGGCGATGCCGTAGCACTTTTCTTTTTCCGCCGGCTTGTCCTGGGCTGCGGAGGCAGCGCTGCTGGCGGTGGCGCAGACGGTGGCCAGGGCGGCGGCGATCAGGGCTTGTCGGTTTTTCATGCAGGATCTCCTCTGTAGGTTTGCAGGTGTGCGATTAGACCATAAAAAAAACCCGCTGACACCGGTGCCGGTGCGGCGGGTTTCTTGCGGCCTGCGCGCCTTGCGCGTTCAGGCGGTGGTGTTGATGTTCCGGCCGAGGTGGGACGGCAGGTTGGCGGCGGCAGGCGTCGGCGGGATCGCTTCGATCAGGGCCTGGGCGCTGGAGGCTTGAACGTCCATTGCTTTTTTCAGCACGGCGTAACCGACTTCCGTACGATTGCTCGTATCAGCCATTGTTGTTGCCAGCTTTGCAATGCTCACTGCATCCATTTGATCCTCCCAGTTGTATCTATCCAGTTTTACGGATGGGAATGGGCGAACTTTAGGCTTGGCGCGGGATTTTTTTGATCAGCCAGGCCAGGACGGTGTCGGGACGGTTCAAGTCGAGCCATTGCAGGCGGGGCGGCAGCCCTTCCGGGGCCGGCTGGTCGGAGGCGACGGCGACGATGGTGTGGTCGTCCAGGTAACGCGGCGGCTGGCCGGAGATGGCGCGGTAGACTTCAAGCTTGTCGATTTGCCATGCGTGGAAGCCTTCGACCAGGGTCAGGTCGGCGGGCTGCAGGCGGGCCAGCTGTTCGTCGGCGCCGGGTTCTTCGGCTCCGCGCAGCTCGTGGATGATGGCGAATCGATATGGCGAGGCGATCATCACTTCGGCGGCGCCGGCGTGGCGGAAACGGGCGCTGTCTTTCCTGGGCGGCTCGAGTTCGAAGTCGTGGTGGCTGTGCTTGATGACGTTGACTTTCCAGCCGCGCGCGGCGAGCTCGGTGACCAGGTATTCGATCAGGGTCGTTTTGCCGCTGCCCGACGGGCCGGTGACGCCGATGACGTTCTTCTTGTCGCTCATAGCGGCACCCGGTAGCGGTAGCCGCGGAAACTGAAGATGGCTTGCTTTGGTTGGAGTTTGTCCAGGATCAGGCCGGGGGCGACTTCTTCGCCTTCCCTGCGCAGGACTTTGTCGATCAGCAGCAGGCGATCGGCGGGATTTTTCGAGTACATATAGCCACCGAGGGTGACCTGGGGGATGGCGCGTTGGATTGGCTCGGGCAGTTCGCGCAGGGATTGCACTTGTTCTTCAATCGGCGCGGGCGCGGGGGCCGGAGCTGCCTGCGCTATGTCTGCAACGCGCGCTGCGGGCCCGGCTTGTTTTGGCGCGGCCAGTTGCGGGGCTTCGGCGGCGCGGGATGCGTTTGGCGCTGCAGCCTGTTGCGCGACGCGGGTATTGGCGGTGGGTTGGCTGGCGGCTTGAAGGCTGGAGCTTCGCTGTGCCGGGGGCGCATCTGCCGCCCGGGCGGGAGCTGTGACCAGCGCGGCGGAAGCGCCGCCAATGCCAACGCTCGCTGATGCCGAAGCGGGGGCGCCTGCCATTGGCGCGCCGGCTGCCGCGGGGATGCCAAGTGGGGCGGCGGCAGGATCAACCGGGGTGGTGCCAGCTGCGGCCGGGATGCCCGGCGCTGCGGCGAGGGGCGCGGTGGCAGCGGCGCCTGGTGCAATGGCGGCTGGTGCGGCGGCAGCTGGGGCGACGGCGGCTGGAGGCTGGTTGGCGGCGGACTGCTGGCGCACCAGCATGGCCGCAAGGCCGGCGATGGCCGCGGCCATCAATGCCATCGCGACAATCACCGGCGTGCGTTTGCTGCGCGCGCCCTGCCCGGCCGGCGCGCTGGCCAGTGTGGGGGCGTGAATAGTCGGGGTGTTGCCGATCTGGCGTTCGGCCTGCGCTTTTTTCAGTGCTTCGAGGATATAGGACATATTATTTACCCGCCTCGGCCAGCAGGTGCGGCTCGGTCTCCCTGCCCGGCTGCGACAGGCGGATGAAAGTTCGTGGTCCTGCCACGCCGTCGGCCTTCAAGCCTTGGGCAAGCTGGAACTCGCGCAAGTATCGCAAAGTTTCGCCCGCAAGTGGCTGGTTGTCGCGCGGTTTCTTGACCCCGTTTATTTGTGCCAGGCGGCGGGCGAGCCAGTCAACGTCCGGGCCCTTGTCGCCTTCGCTGATTTCTTCACGCCAGGAGCGCGGTGCACGCCAGAACGTGGTGAAGGTGCCGTCAAAGCGGGCCTCCAACGCGCCGAGCGGCACTGTTTCCCTGCCGCGCGCACCAACCAGCGTGGCGTTCTTGTCGTCAAGGGCGACCAGCAGGACGTTACGCGGCAGCGATTCGCCGTCGCGCATCTTGATAATGACGGGGCGGTCCAGGTAGCGGATCTCTTCGAGGCCGCCTTTGGCCTGCATGCAGCGCAGGTTGCGCTTGAGGGCTTCGGCGCAGCCTTCGCCTTCCGACAGCGAGACGTCCCACTTTGCCGCCAGTTGGCCCAGGGCGGCATCCAGCGTCAGCCAGGTTGGCGCAGCCAGTTGCGGGGCGGCGGCTGTACCTGCAGGCACGGCAGCTTGCGGCATGGCGGCTGCGGCCTGCGCGGCACCAGCAACGGCTTGGGACGCGGCCGCGCTGGCGCGAGGCGCTGCAGCAGCCGGCGAAATCCGGCCAACAGCTTGCTGGCTAGCGCCTGCTGCCAGCGGCGTGGCAGCAGGCCCGGTAGCGGAGGGCGCGCGTGAAGCAGGCATCATCTGCCATGCCGCAGCAGCGGTCAGCGCGGCCCCGGCCAGCACCCCGGCGGCGGCAACGCGCCCGGCGCGCGCCTTGACAGGAACCGTCTCGCCCGCAAACACTTCCTCCGCCGCGCGGCGCAGGATGATGGCATTGACCTGCGCGCGGTTTTCGACATAAGCGCCGAGCAGCGCGCGGTCGCACAACAGGTTGATCCGCCGTGGCACGCCCTTGCTCAATTGGTGGATGCGGCGCAGCAGGCTGCGGGGGAACAGCTCCACCGCACCAGCGCCAGCCACCGCCAGCCGGTGCTGGATATAGCTGCCCACTTCCGCTTCGGACAATGGCCCCAGGTGATAGCGGGCGATCACGCGCTGCGCGAGTTGTTCGAGCTCCGGCCGCGCCAGCATCTGGCGCAGCTCCGGCTGGCCGATCAGGATAATCTGCAGCAGCTTGCGTTCGCTGGTCTCAAGGTTGGTCAGGAGGCGCAACTGCTCCAGCACGTCGGCCGACAGTTTCTGCGCCTCGTCGATGACCAGCACATTATTCAGGCCCGCAGCGTGCGACTCCAGCAGGTAACTGTTGATCGCATCGACATAGGACTTGACGCTCGGCCCCTCCGGCGCCACGCCGAATTCATCGCACACCGACTGCAGCAGCTCTTCCACCGTCAGCTTGGGATTGAAGATATAGGCCAGCCGGCAGTTGTCCGGAATCTGCTCCATGAAGCAGCGGCATACCGTGGTCTTGCCGGCGCCGATCTCGCCGGTCAGCAGCACGAAGCCGCCGCCGCTGCCCACGCCGTACAGGAGGTGCGCCAGCGCCTCGCGGTGCCGTTCGCTCATGAACAGGTATCGCGGGTCGGGGGCAATCGAAAACGGCAGCTGTTTGAGGTTGAAGTATTGCGTGTACATGGTCAGCGCCTAGCGCAGCGCGGGCGGCAATTGCTTGAATTTGGCGCAGTATATCTTGGAGCGCGTGTTGAAATAGACGATGCGGCTGCCTGGCTTGGATTCCCGCACCGGATAGCGCGAAGTGTCGATTTTCGCATAGGCCTGGCCGTCCTGGCGGAGGATGGCCTTTTCCAGCTCTTCCGGCGTGGTATCGGTCACGGCACCGACAAAGCTGTAGGGGTAGCTTTCGTCGCTGACGATCACTTCCAGCACGGGAAAGCCCCACAGGATCGCATCATTGGTACGGAACCAGTAGGCCCCGCCCTCGCGCTTGTATGGGCGTCCGAAGTACTGGCTAAGGTAGTCGAAATAATAACGGTTGGAAGTCTGGTCGCGGCACAGCAAGCCATTGCCGAGCACGTCACCGAAGTGGGAAGGCGGTGCTGCCTGCGCCGCGAGACTGGCCGCCAGCAAGCTTGCCGCCATGAGGAAGCGCCGCATCATTCAGAGTTTCTGGAACCAGGCGCGGTTCGCACTGATCTTGGCCTTGGCCGAGGGAGGCAACGCTTCGTAGCAGCCAGGGTATTGCTTCAGGGAACCCTCGCGGACCTCCTTCTGCAAACCATTGATCAGGAACACGTATACCGTTCCACCCTGGTCGGTCTTTTTGGTTCCCAAGTACTTGATCATAAGTGTCTCTCCTGACGAGCATTATGACATTTCAAGGCGAAATCACAACTTTTTGGCCGGTACCGTGTGCATTTCAGTATCGGAAAAATGCAGTTGGTTCCCCGTTTTTGCGCGTCTGTCTTTTTCCGGCCCGGGGCCGGCGCCGATTCGCATATCTTTCCAGCATCACCAATCCTGAACAGTGACAATCAAAATGAATAAGCTGATCACCTACGGCGCCGCAGCTTCCCTCATCGCGCTGGGCATCACCGCCCTGCATGCGAGTCCTCCGGACAGCGAAAAGAAGGCCGACCTGACCCCGACCCGGGAAAACCGCCCGGTGACGGCGTTCTCGCGCATTGAAGTCGACGGCCCTTACAAGGTGCTGATCAACGCACAAGGCGAGCCAGCGGTGGAGGTCAGCGGCCCGAAACGCCAGGTCGAGCAGCTGGAGACCGTGGTCCAGGGCGATACCTTGCACGTCCGGCCACTGCAGCGCAACCACTGGGTGTTCAGCTTCGGCAAGCAGCGCGAGCCGGTGATCGTCAAAATCAGCACCAAAGGCCTGAAAGCGCTGAGCAACAGTGGCAGCGGCGACGTGGAACTCGAGCGTGTGGACAGCAGCGACCTGAAACTGATCTCCACCGGCCCGGGCGACTTCAGCGCCTCCGGAACGGCCACTGAGCTGACTGTCAAGGCCAGCGGCAGCGGCGATATGCACCTGCACCGCATGCGTACCACGAATCTCAACCTGGTCATGACCGGTCCGGGCGACGTCAGCGCACCGGCCATTACCGGCGACCTCAATGCGGTCTTGTCCGGTTCTGGCGACCTGGATGCGAGCGACGTGCGCGCCAATAAGGTCAACGCCGTGCTGAGCGGCCCTGGTTCGGTCGAATTGCGCGGCAGCAGCCGCGACATCCGCGTCGACATTTCCGGCTCGGGCGACCTGGAAGCCTGCAGCATGCAGGTCGAAAACGTCAGCGCCATGCTGAATGGCCCGGGCAGCGCTTGCCTGAATGGCCAGATCAAGAAGTTCGACGCCGAGGTGCACGGCTCCGGCGACCTGGAAGCGCGCGGCCTGCAAACCGTGAATGCCCGCGTCAACCTGAGCGGACCTGGCGGCATGAACCTGTCCGGCAGCAGCGAAACCCTGAGCGCCGATGTCAGCGGCTCCGGCGACCTGGATGCCAAGCAGCTCAAGGTAGCCAAGGCCATTGCCCGCAGCAAGGGTCCCGGCAATATTTACCTGAGCAAGGTAAGCGATTCGCTGGACGCCGACATGCGCGGCTCGGGCGAGCTGAAGGCCGAACCGGAATGCAAGGACGTCAAGGTCACCATGAGCGGCCCTGGCGGCGTGCAGCTGCGCGGCTGGGCCGGCAACCTCAACGCGCAAGTGACCGGCTCGGGCAGCCTCGATGCCCGCGACATGCTGGCCAAGCAAGCCGAAGTCAATGTGCGCGGACCGGGCAATGCCACGGTCAATGTGCAAGGCAAGGTGGACGCGCAGGGCCAGCAACTGATCTCCGACAAACAGCGTGTGGTGACGGTCGACCGTCGTGGCGCCCACACCGAATGATTGACGACATCGCTGCTGACGCCTGAGGCGCCGGCAGCGATTAGCTTTTCCCGACTGCCCGGCATTCGTGCCGGGCTTTTTTTCGTCCCTATTGCTACTTTTGCACCACAGTCCATACCAAAGTGCATACCATTCACACCACTTGATTCCATCATAAAAATCAATAACTTGCATTCATCATGCGGCGTTTAGCCGCAGACCTAAACAATACCAGTTAAATACCTGTTGACAAGCTGGTGTGCTCCTCATATAGTCGCCACAGTTCTTTTCATCCCTTGAAAAAATGATCGAATTCCTGATAGGCGTCGATGGTGGCGGCAGTGGTACACGCGTGCGCCTGGCGCGTGCCGACGGGCAGTTGCTGGGCGAAGGCCAGGCCGGCCCCTCCGCCCTGCTGCACGGCATTAAGAATGCGTGGGCCGCCGTTGAGGAAGCCATGGCGCGCGCCTTTGCAGCCGCAGGCGTGGCGCAACCGGCGCGCGAGCACATCGCAATTGGCCTTGGCCTGGCCGGCGTGCATAACAAGCAGTGGGCCGCCAATTTCGTGGCCGCCAATCCCGGCTTTGCCGCCGTGGCACTGGAAACCGATGCCTTCACCACCGTGCTTGGCGCCCATGAAGGCCAGCCGGGCGCCATCATTGCCCTCGGCACCGGCAGCGTGGGCGAGATCCTGCATGCCGACGGCTCGCGCCATGAAGTGGGCGGCTGGGGCTTCCCTTCCGGCGACGAAGCCGGCGGCGCCTGGATCGGCATGAAGGCGATCAACCATGTACAGCAGGTGGTCGATGGCCGGGCGCCGGGCAGCGACTTCTCCCGGGCGGTGGCCGATGCTTGCGGGGGCAGCCGTGACCGCATCCAGGTCTGGCTGGCGAATGCCAACCAGACCGCCTATGCGCAACTGGCTCGCATCGCCCTGCAATTTGCGGGCAGCGATCCAACTGCGCACCGCATCCTGTCGGAAGCAGGCCAGCAAGTCGCGCTGATCGCGCACGGCCTGGACCCGAGCGGCACGCTGCCGATCGCCCTGTGCGGCGGGCTCGGTGAGCCGCTGCGCGCTTTCCTGCCGCCTGACCTGCTGCAGCGGATTGTTCCACCGAAGGGCGATTCGGCCGCGGGTGGCCTGCGCCTGATCCAACAACATTTGAAGGAGTAGCCCGTGCTATCCCAGTTGAGCGATTTCCGGCCTGACGCCGACAGCGACACCCCTCTGTATATGCAGTTGGCTAACAAGCTGTCCGATGGCATCGCCAGCGGGGACTGGCGCGCCAACGAGGCGCTGCCGTCCGAGCGGGTGCTGTCGGAGTTGCTCAATATTTCGCGGGTGACCGCGCGCAAGGCGATCGACATGCTGTGTGCGCGCGGCATGCTGACGCGCCGCCGCGGTTCCGGGACGTACATCACGCCCAAGCTGGAACAGCCGCTGTCGCGCCTGACCAGCTTTTCGGAAGAGCTGCGCCAGCGCGGCTTTACCGCCGGCTCGCGCTGGCTGCAGCGCGAAATCGGCGTGGCGGCGCCGCTGGAATTGCTGTCGCTTGGCCTGTCGCCCAATATGCCGGTGGCGCGCCTGAAGCGCCTGCGCACGGCCGACGACGTGGTGATGGCGATCGAAACGTCGACCATTCCTGCCATGTACATGCCCGATCCCGGCACGGTGCATGGTTCGCTGTACGGCTACCTGGAAGCCAGCGGCAACGTGCCGATGCGCGCACTGCAGCACATCCGCGCCATCAACGCCAATGCCGAGCAGGCGCGCCTGGCCAATATCGCTCCCGGCACCGCCATGCTGCACATTACGCGCGTGAGCTACCTGGAGAGCGGCGCGGCGGTAGAACTTACCCACTCCTTCTGCCGGAGTGACTATTATGAATTTGTAGCGGAGTCGCGTCGATGAACGAGGCAATCAAAGGCAATATCCTGACACCTTCCGGCTGGCTGAACGGAACGATCTCCTTCGGCGAGCGGATTGAGGACGTGGCAGGCAGCAGCACCGATCCCAAGTCCAACGGCGACGACTATATCCTGCCCGGCTTCATCGACCTGCACGTGCATGGCGGCGCCGGCAAGGACGTGATGGAAGGCGGCGAAGCGGTGCACGCGATTGCCGCGATCCATGCGCGCCATGGCACCACCTCGATGCTGGCTACCACCATGACCGCTCCACCGGAAGATATCGACGTGGCGCTGGCCGCCATCGGCAAGGCAGTACGCCAGCGCGGCAAGGGCGAAGCCCGCGTGCTGGGCGCCCACCTGGAAGGGCCGTATATCAACAGCGGCAAGCTGGGCGCGCAGCCGAACTTTGCGCGCGCTGCCACCATAGACGAAGTCCATCGGCTGGAAGCACTGGCGCCCATGCGCGTCATTACCGTGGCGCCGGAAATTTCCGGCCACCTGGAACTGGTGCGCGACCTCGCCAACCATGGCGTGCGCGTCCAGATCGGCCACACGCTGGGTTCTTATGAAGAAGGCGTAGCGGCCCTGGACCACGGCGCTACCGGCTTCACCCACTTGTTCAATGCGATGAGCGGGCTGCATCACCGCGAGCCCGGCATGGTCGGCGCTGCGCTGGCGCATGCCGAATTCGCGGAACTGATTCCTGATCTGCTGCACGTGCATCCGGGCGCGATCAAGGGCGCGCTGCGCGCCATCCCGCGCCTGTATTGCGTGACCGATTCCACGGCTGCCACCGGCATGCCGGATGGCGAGTACATGCTGGGCCGCCACATCGTCCATAAATGCATGGGCGGCGTGCGCCTGCCCGACGGCACCCTGGCCGGCTCCACGCTGACGCTGGACCAGGCCCTGCGCAACCTGGTCGGGCTGGGCCTCGACCTGGCCGACGCCTCCAAACGAGTTTCCACCCATGCGGCCGACTACCTCGGCCTGCAGGACCGCGGCCGCCTGGCACGCGGCGCGTATGCCGACCTGGTCGTGATGGACCGGGACTTGAAACTGAAAGCCG
>Ga0209050_1000597_pt1 | contig 57550 bp, 35 predicted proteins | sample Araplavi_mTSA_r2_FD_184276 | JGI IMG/M metagenome (GOLD analysis project Ga0209050, IMG submission 184276) | Arabidopsis root microbial communities from North Carolina, USA - plate scrape MF_Cvi_mTSA_r2 (SPAdes) (version 2) | ecosystem: Host-associated > Plants > Roots > Endosphere | place: USA... | reverse complement strand
ATCACCGCGGGTGATGACGCCCGCGGTGATGAGCAGCGCGCCGCCGATGAGGTAACCGACGATCTTGGCCGTCTCGCCGGGGACGAAGTTCTTGGCGATATCGGCAAAGAAGAGGGAGAGCAGGAAGCAGGCGACGAGCGAACCGAGGACGCCGACCGACTTGAACATCTGGACGAAGCTGGACCCCTTGGCCGCGGCTTCGGATTTCGGGAACTTCTGCCCGAGGAACATGACGGCGTAGAGCGCTACCGGGATGAGATAGAGCGCGAGCTGGGTCTTCCAGCTCATCTGCATCTTGTCATCGAGCACCCAGCCCATCGCGGTGCCGACGATCATGCCCGCAGGCCAGCTGGCGTGCAGGATATTCAGGTAGTGCGTGCGGTTCTGCGGGAAGAGCGTGGCGACGAGCGGATTGGCCACGGCTTCGAGCGTACCATTGGCGATCGCGAAGATGAAGCTGCCCCAGAAGAGGTAGTTGTAGGCATTGGCCGGCGTGCTGGCGCCGAAGGTGACGAAGGCCGAGATGACGTGAAAGAAGAGCGCGGCGAAGACCAGCTTGCCGTAGCCGATCTTGTCGACAATCACGCCGCCGATGATGATGCCGAAGCAGAAGCCGCTCAGGCCGGCGCCGCCGATGGCCCCGAGCTGGGCGCCGGTGAAGCCGTATTCCGTGGCCCAGTTGTCGAGAATGCCGCCACGGATGGCGAAGCCGACACCGGCAGCGAGAATGGCCATGAAACCTGCCCAAAGCAGCCGTGAGGCGTTGGGCGCGATACCTTCAGTATTTGCAGACATGATGGTTGGAGGAGGGTGGGTGGGTTGGGGTGGAGATGGCGGAGGGAAGTGGGCCGGGAGTGCAATCCATGTGACAATTGGCTGTCAACGGCGTTTTCGAGGAAACCCTCGGAAAAACGAGGCTTTGCCCGCGGTCAGCCGTTCGTTGACAAGCTTACAGGCACCCCTCACTCTGTGATCATGAGCGCTTTGAGCAGCCTTCGGACGTGGATCAGTCCTGAAGAGTACCTACGGGGTGAGCTTCTTAGCGAAGTACGGCATGAATACTTCGCGGGCGAACTCGTCCCGATGGGAAGCGTCGATCCGGTGCAGGCGATGTCGGGGGCTAGTGAAAATCACAATTACATCGCCGGAAATATCTTCGGCGAACTGTACCTGCATCTGCGGGGCAAAGCCTGCCGCGCCTTCATGAACGACATGAAGGTACATCTCCACAACTCGGGTGACGACTGGTACTACTACCCCGACGTGATGGTAAACTGCGACCCCGCCGGCCAGCACAAGTACTACTGCGAAACCCCGGCGATCATCTTTGAGGTGCTTTCGCCGGATTCGGAAAGCCGGGACCGTCGGGAAAAGCGGCTGGCGTACGAAAAGTTTCCGTCGCTGCACACCTATGTGCTGGTCGCGCAGGATCGGCGGGAGGTTCTGGTTCTACGGCGGAGTTCCGAGGGATGGAGTCGCGAACTGCTGCCAGATGCCGGGAGCGCGGTGCGGTTGCCCGAGATCGGCTGCGTGATCCCTCTCGACGCGATTTACGCCCGCACGGGCCTCTGACGCGAAGAGGGCGCCTGGCGTCTGTCTCAGTGCGGGTGTCTGGAGACGAACCACGGCCAGTCGAGGAGCTTGAAGTTGCTGGGCGGGCGGGGTGGGTTTGATTCGGGCAGGGGCTGCGCGGTCAGTCGGCCGCCGTCGTCGACCCGGTTCGCTCCGCGAAAATAGAGTTGGTATCGGCCGTCGTTCAGGGGGCGGTAGATGATCGGTTCGAGGCTGTAGAGTTCATGGGGAACTGCACGAAGATATTGGGGAATCAGCGCCTCGATGGTCTCGGGGTAGCTGCCGTGGGCCAATCGATTGCGCTTTAGAGCACAGGCGGTTTTGACGAGCTGAACTTTACCCGCAGTCACCGCGATTTTGGTTTCAGCGGAATTCCCGATCGGCGCCATCATGTTGAAGAGCGCGTAGTACTGGTTTCGGAGAGAGCCATCGGAACAGCCCGGTTCATCTTCCACGCGGCGGTCGAGATTCAGCGTGCCGGTGGAAAGGTCGATGCGGCTCTGCCACGCTTCGAAATACCGGTGCAGGCGCATCTGGTTGCGGCGCACGATTCCCGGGAAGACTTTCAAGAGAAAGTCGAACGGGCCGCCCAAAGGCCTCGCGTCCGGAAGGCTGAGGAGATAGTCGCCGACGTCGGTGATCAGGGCTCGTTCGGTTTGCAGGGCATAGTGGTATCCGGACAGGGGATCGATTGCATCCAGCTCGCGGCCGATTTCCTCGAGTTGCACATCGCTCCACGATCCTCGTTCCAGCCCCTCATAGATCACGGAAATCATGAGACCGGTGATCGTGGACCGGACCAATTCGCCGATGAGACAAGGCTCGGTCTGGAGCTGGTGGCGAAGGCCGGCGATGAGTTTTAGATCGGCGAACGCGTCGTCGTTTCTGAGTTCTTTCAGGGCTACGTTTGCTCGCAACGCGAAGAGGACGGCGGCATTTTGACAAATTTCGCGAGCCGCATAGTCGGAAAAGGGGCCCTTTGTTTCCACGCCGTCGAAGCGTGCGGCGGGTCTGCCGATGCCGCCAGCCAGTTCGGCGAGTGGTTGTTCGTAGCGCGAGAGCACGTCGTGCAGATCCGCCGGAGGAGCAGCGTCCTTCGTTTTACTCGATTTGTCTTTGAAGAAATCCCGCCAAGCCTCGGCATTGAAACGCTTCCGAGTCCAAGGCTCAGCAAAGCCAGGTTTGGGTTTGGAAGGAATGGGAAGCGGGAGAGTCCGTTCTGGTTCTTTGACCTTCAGCACCCTTTCAAAGAGGGGCAGGGCACCGAAATTCTGCTCGGGAGGGACGTTTGGCTGGAAATCGGCCGGATGAAGTTTGGCGCCGCGCGCTTTCTCAGCCGCGAGCCAGGCCTCCCATTCTTTTTGACCTGCGAGATCGTAGCACCAGAAACCGGCGAGGGCCAAAAACGCTGCCGCTGAGAGGGCAATCAACCCACGGATGAGCAGGCGCTTCAGGGTGAGAGCCGAGGGGAAATGCAGGCGCACCAGCGACTTTTGCGGGGCGGTGGGGGTATCGATAAAGGGAATAATCGTAACAGGCCGTTTGTCCCGACGCTGAAGCCATCAGTGGCATGGCTGGAGACGCAGTTTTTCGACAAATCTCGTTTCACCCGGGGGGCGCTTCGCCGTATCTTCGGCGACCGCCATGCCTGACTCCTTTGTCCACCTCCACTGCCACACCGAATACTCCACGCTCGATGGGGCGTGCCGGGTGGGGGATGCGGTGAAAAAGGCGGCCAAGATGGGGATGCCGGCGCTGGCCATTACCGACCACGGGGTGATGTTTGGCGCGGTCGAGTTTTACCAGGAGTGCAACAAGGCGGGGATCAAGCCGATCATCGGCTGTGAGGTGTATGTGGCGCCGGATTCGCACCTGAAGAAATCCGGCACGGGGCAGAAGGAATCGTCCTTCCATCTCACGCTGATGGCTTCGAACGAGGACGGGTATAAAAACCTGGTGAAGCTGGTTTCGACCGCGCACCTCGATGGCTTTTACTACAAGCCCCGGATCGACAAGGAGCTGCTGGCCCAGCATGCGAATGGGCTAATCGCGCTGAGCGGTTGCTTGAAGGGTGAAGTGCCCTACGCGATTCACGCGGAGCAAAATCAGAAGAAGGCGATGGAGCTCGCGGCGACCTATCGCGACATCCTCGGGAAGGAGAATTTCTTCATGGAGCTGTGCGATCACGGCATCGAGGCGCAACGCACGGTCAACCGCGCGCTGCCGCAGATGGCGAAGGATCTCGGGCTCGGCCTCGTCGCGACGAACGATGTACACTTCCTGTCGAAGGAAGATCACAGCGCGCACGACGTGCTCGTCTGCATCGGCACCGGCTCGAATGTGGCGGACGAAAAGCGGATGCGATATGTGACCGAGGTTTACTTCAAGACCCCGGAGGAAATGCGGCATCTCTGGCGGGATCACCCCGAGGCCTGCGACAACACGCTCGCCATCGCGGAGCGCTGCGGCTTCAAGCTCGATGACTCGCCGAAGTACCCGAACTACAAGCCGCCGGAAGGCCGCGGGCAGAACGAATACCTGCGCGAGATCACCCTCGCCGGCATGCGAAAGCGCTACGGGTCGGATGCGGATTCTGAGGTCATCCAGCGCCGCTACGCACTGGAGATCGACCTGCTCGAGAGGCAGGGTTTCGTAAACTACTTCCTGATCGTGTGGGACTTCATCAACTGGGCCAAGGAGCACGGCATCCCGGTCGGGCCGGGCCGTGGTTCGGCCGCAGGTTCGATGATCGCCTACGCCATGGGCATCACCGATATCGACCCGATCCGGTTCAAACTGCTCTTCGAGCGCTTCCTCAATCCGGAACGCGTGTCGCCGCCCGATATCGACGTCGACTTCTGTCAGAACCGTCGCGGCGAAGTGATCGAGTACGTGCGGAACAAATACGGCGAGCGTGCGGTTTCGCAGATCATCACCTTCGGCACCCTCGGCGCGAAGTCGGTGGTACGCGACGTGGCTCGCGTGATGGGCTGGTCCTACGGCGACGCTGACCGCGTGGCGAAGATGATTCCGAATGAACTGGGGATCACGCTTGCGGGCTTCGATAAGAAGAACAAGGACACCGGCTTGATGGAACATGTCGGCGGGGCCATCGACAAAAACCCCGAGCTGGCCCAGGCGGTGAAAACCGAAGCGGCCACCGCGCAGCTTTGGGAAACGGCGACCAAGCTGGAAGGCCTCACTCGTGGCACCGGGGTGCACGCGGCGGGCGTCGTCATCGGCGACCGCGACCTGTCGGAATTCATCCCGCTCACCCGCGCGAATGACGGCTCGATCGTGAGCCAGTACGCCATGGGCCCGCTCACCGACGTGGGCATGCTCAAGTGCGACTTCCTCGGCCTGAAGACGCTCACGGTCATCTCCGATGCGGTCAATCTGATCCATCGGCACACGCCGGATTTCAATATCGATACGATCCCGCTCGATGATCAGGCGACCTTCGACGTCTACAACAAGGGCGAAACGATCGCCGTGTTCCAGGTCGAGTCCGGTGGCATGGTCAATGTTTGCCGGCAGTTCGATGTGAATGACATCGAAGATATCAACGCGATTTTGGCGCTCTATCGCCGGGCCCGATGGACCTGATCCCGGACTACGTGAAGCGCAAGAAAGGCCTCGCGAAGGTGAAAGCTCCGCACAAGCTGCTGGATGGCGTGACCAAGGAAACCTACGGCGTTCTGGTTTACCAGGAGCAGGTGATGCAGGCGGCGCAGGTGATGGCCGGGTACACGCTCGGGGGCGCCGATTTGCTCCGCCGCGCGATGGGTAAGAAGGACGTGAAGAAGATGGCGGAAGAGCGCATCAAATTCCGCGATGGCTGCGCCAAGCATCACGACATTAAGCCGGAGGTGGCGGATGAAGTGTTCAACACGCTGGAAAAATTCGCGGGCTACGGCTTCAACCGTTCGCACTCCGCGGCCTACGCGTGGGTGAGTTATCAGACGGGGTATTTGAAGGCGAATTACCCGGTGGAGTTCATGGCGGCGGTGATGAGTAACGAAGTCTCGAACACGGAAAAAATCAGTGTGTTCGTGGCGGAATGTGCGCGCCTGGGGATCGATATTTTGCCGCCGGATATCAATTTCGCCGGCCAGAAATTCGAGCCCGCCGAAGTGAACGTCGAAGGCGTCGAAGCGCTGAAAGCGTCGCGCAAGAGCAAGTCCACCGAAGCGGAAGCGGCGGCTGAAGAAGCGGACGCGATGAACACGCCGTCGGAAGAGCTTTCCGACGAGAAACCGAAGAAAAACGGGAAGAGCGCCAAGTCGGCCAAGAAAGATGCAGCGCCTGTCGTGGTGCCGGAGAAGCCGCATCTGGGGGCGATTCGTTATGGCCTCGCGGCGATCAAAAACGTCGGCGAGCAGGCGATGGATGCGGCGATCGCCGAACGCAATCAAGGCGGTGCCTTTGCTTCGCTGGAAGATTTCTGCGGCCGGATCGATGGACGCAAAATCAACAAGAAGTCGATCGAATGCCTCGTGAAATGCGGGGCGTTCGACTTCACCAAGGTCGAGCGCGCCCAGCTTTTCTCGGAGATCGACGCGGCGATGGCCGCCGCCGCGAGTGCCCATCGCGATCGCGCTGCGGGGCAGATCTCGATGTTCGATACCTTTGAAACCGCACCGAAGAAAGTAGCCAAGGTAGGAGCGCCGCGGGTGGCTCCCTGGTCGCAGACCGAGAAGCTGGCTTTTGAAAAAGAGCTGCTGGGTTTTTATGTGACGGGGCATCCGCTCGATGAATACCGCCCGCTGCTGGAGGGCGGGAAATTCGTGCTGATCGGGCACCTGGCCGAGCAGGAGGACAAGAGCACGGTCTCGATCGCCGGATCGCTGGCCTCGGTGGAAAAGAAGTTCACGAAAAAGGATTCGAAACCGTTCGCCGTGGTGGTGATCGAAGACTTTACCGATCAGCTGGAAGTGATGGTCTGGAGTGAGGCGTACACCAAAGCGCAGCAACTCCTCGTGCCCGGAGCTGTCGTCTCGATCACCGGCCGCTTGAGCGTGCGTGATGAAGGGGTGCGGCTCGGTGCGGACGAGGTCAAAGCGCTGAAGAAACCCACGCCGAAGGAGAAGCCGCTCATCCTCACCTTTGCCCGCGCGAGTACGACAGAGGCCGATCTGATCACGGTGCGCGATGCCCTCTACAAGAGCCCGGGTCGGCGGGTGGTGGAACTGCGTTTCGCCGGCGAAGATGGCCGCACGGTGCGGCTCAACCCGAGCGATGATTTTCGCGTGGAATTCACGCCGGAACTCGAAGCCTCGCTCTCGCCCTGGCTGGCCCCTCGCAGCTGATCCGGATATGGGGTGGGAACCGTTTGACCGTTCGCGTGATCGTGGAGCTGCGCTCGATCTTTGGTGGGCGGTGCCGGGTGTCCTCGCGGGCATGCCGATGCCGTTCATCCACGCCGAGCGTCGGGAGAATTTCGGTGGGCCGCTGAATGCTTATCGCGATGACTTACTGCTGCTGGCTGAGGCTGGGATCGGTGGGGTGGTGAGCCTCCTGAATATTCCGGGCGATGAGAGGGTCTACGCGAGTGCGGGATTCGGCTTTCACCTCCTGCCGATTCCCGATGGTGCTCCGCCGACGGTGGATCAGTTTCTCGATTTCCTGAATTTCATGCGCGAGCAGCGCGCGGCGAATCGCGTGGTCGCAGTGCACTGCGCCGCCGGCCTGGGGCGAACGGGGACGATGCTCGCCGCATACCTGATCGCCAAGGGGGCCACGGCGGAGGCGGCGATCACGCAAATTCGACAGGCCCGGCCAGGGGCGATTGAGACTTCGGCGCAGGTGCGGTTTCTCCGCGATCTGGCTTCGGGGTCTCTTCCCAGATAACTTCGCGGCCTTCGGCTGGGCGATTGGGGAGCTTCTGAGCGACTCCATCTATTCTTAACCCCGGGTTTGCTGCGGGAATCGTTCGCCTTCCGCCGCTGACACGGCGGCGGCTACACGCGTGATTTTTGGAAACGCGTGAGTGGCGGTGGCGAGCGACGCGGCCACCAAGGCAAAATCAATCGCTCTCAGGTTGCTCGCCCAATCGCGGTTCGTTTGATGTTCTTCTGAAATCAATAATTGGCATGACCTTCGCCGGGCACTCACTAGCCTGCGCTGAATGAAGTCTGCCTTGCTCCTCTATTTCGCCCTGCTGGCTCCGGCTTTCGCCCTGAGCGATACTGAGCTCGATCGCATTGGCCGGCGTGTCTGGCAGAATGAATGTGCGGGCACGCGCGAAGGGCTGACCTCGTGGAATTCCGGGGAAAACTTCGCTTCGCTCGGGATCGGGCATTTCATCTGGTACCCGGCGGGAGTGAGCGGGCCGTTTGAGGAGAGCTTCCCGAAGCTCGTGAAATTTTTTGTGGCGAACGGGGTGAAAACTGCGCCGTGGACGAGTGGAGCCTGCCCGTGGAAAACACGCGCGGAATTTCAAGCCCAGGCGCAGGGCCCGCGGATGAAAGAGCTGCGCGATCTGCTGGCTTCGACCATTCGCCTGCAAAGCCGCTTCCTGGCTGATCGTATGGAGCACGCGTTGCCGAAGATGCTCAGCGCGGCGTCCTCGGGCGAGCGGCCGAAGGTGGAGCAAAACTTCCGGCGTTTGAGCCAGAGCGGGGCGGGGACGTTTGCCCTGATCGACTACGTGAATTTCAAAGGCGAGGGGACCAACCCGAAGGAACGGTACAAGGGAGAAGGCTGGGGTCTGCTCCAGGTGCTCGCCGGGATGAAGACCGAGGCCCCTGCACCGGCGGAATTTGGCCGCAGCGCAGCGGTCGTATTGGAGCGCCGGGTTCAGAATGCTCCGGCGGAGCGCGGCGAAAATCGCTGGCTGCCGGGCTGGAAGAATCGCGTGCGTGCCTACGCGGAGTAGACCGCCCATTACAACCGAACGCCCGCTTTCCACTGGAAAGTCCCGCTGGGAAATGAATCCTCCGCGCCCACTAAATAATTATGGAATGGCTTACTGACCCGCAAACCTGGATCAGCCTTTTGACGCTGACCGTGCTCGAGATCGTTCTCGGCATCGATAACATCATCTTCATCTCCATCCTCGCGGGCAAACTGCCGCAGGAGCAGCAGGGGAAGGCCCGGACGATCGGGCTGATGCTGGCGATGATCACCCGCATCCTGCTCCTGAGCTGCATCTTTCTGCTTACCCGGCTGACCGCGCCCCTCTTTCACGTCCTCGGGCACGGCTTTTCCGGAAAGGATCTGGTGATGCTCTTTGGCGGCTTGTTCCTGATGTGGAAGAGCATCAAAGAGATTCATCATTCGGTAGAAGGGGAGGACCACGAAGCCAGCGTCAATGTGAAGCCCAGCTTCGGTTCGGTCGTCGGCACGATCATTTTCGTCGATATCCTGTTTTCGCTCGATTCCGTGATCACCGCGGTGGGCCTGGTGGGTTCGGGCGGTGAAGCGGCGCACGGGGGCGGGCACCATGGTCCGTCGGGGGCTGTCGCGATCGGGATCATGATCGCCGCGATCATCATTTCCATGGGAGTCATGCTGATGGCGGCCGGGCCGATCAGTAATTTTGTGAACCGCCATCCCACCGTCAAAATGCTGGCGCTCTCCTTCCTGATCCTCGTGGGCTTTGTGCTGGTGGCCGACGGTTTCGGTCACCATGTGCCGAAGGGCTATATCTACTTCGGCATGGCGTTCTCTTTCATCGTCGAAATGCTGAACATCCGGATGCGGAACAAGAAGCAGAAGACGACGAAACCGGTGGAGTTGCGCTCGGAGTACTGAGGTCTTCGACTCAGAGGCAAATACCGATCCAAGTACTGGGCGAGTGACGCGAGTTGCTCGCCCAGTTTTGTGTGGTGATGCGGACAGGTGGCTCGCCCTGCCTGGCCATCCTGATCTGTTACGTTGAACTTGCGCGAGCCCGCTTGACTCCGCGCGCCGCTTCGGCCACTGCCGCGCCATGTCCATCCGTAAGGTTGTCCCCATCGAGCAGGCTGAGTGGTGCGTTGCGCCAGTTCCGGCATGGGCGGACATGCATGAGCCGGATTGGGCCTATATCCCTCCCGATGGACATGCGGTGGCCTGTCTCCTGGTCGACGACCAGCACCACGTTGGGACGCAGGCGAATTTTTATCGTACAGTCCGCAAGCTCTTGAACCTCTCTGCGGTGCAGGCGCTGGGGCAGGCCGAGGTGGATTTCGATCCGGCGGCCTATCGGTTGCGGATCCATGAACTCGCGATCTGGCGGCAGGGTGCCGATGGCCTTTGGAAGCCGCGTTCGCTGGCGCAGAAGGAAACGTTCATGCTGCGGCAGCGCGAGCAACAGCTCGAGCAGCAGATGCTCAATGGCCGGGTGTCGGTGGTCGCCCTGCTCGAGGATGTGCGGGTTGGCGATGCCATCGAACTGACCTGGACCCTGGAGCCGCGCGACCAGATGGCGGGGCTGCGGTTCACCGAGTTCTCCGCCTTCGTCTGGGCGCTGCCGGTGGGGCGCGTGTTTTTTACCCTGCATCTCGCTCCGGAGCACCCGATTCGCTGGAAGATGCACGCATCGGCGGGAGTGACGCCGCCGCAGGAAGAAGTGACCTCGAACAAGATGGTTTGGAGGGTGGAGAGGCCGCCCATTTTCATCGGCGAACCCAATGTCCCCAGCGGCCACTGGCCTTTTGCCATCCTCGATGTCACCGGCTGGACGACTTGGGGCCAGGTGGCTGGTTTTGTGGCTGATCTGTGGGCCGATGCGCTGGCCGACGGGGCGGAGGCGATCGCGGCGGAGGCTGAGCGTTTTCGGGCGGAAGCGGCGCAGCCGTGGCCGGTTCGTGCGGCCATCACTGCGGCGATTCGTTTCGTGCAGGAAGAGGTGCGGTATCTGGCCGTGGATATCGGCCATGGTGGCGGGCTTCTACCGAATGGAGCTGGCACCGTGTTGCGGCGGCGCTTTGGGGATTGCAAAGACAAGTCGGTGTTACTGGTCGCGCTGCTGCGCGCGCTCGGGGTCGAGGCCTGGCCTCTTTTGGTGGCGGCCAATTGGCGCGGTGCCGTGCAATATTTTCAGCCGTCCACGTCCGCATTCAACCACGCCATTGTCACGTTTATCGCGGAAGGCCGGCGGCATTTCATCGATCCCACTTTTTTGGGACAGGGGGGTGACCTGAATCGGCTGGTGGCCCCAGCTTATGGGTACGGCCTGGAGATTCGCCAGGGAGCGCAAGATCTTCTCCCGCTGCCCGAATTGCCTGCCGCGGAGATCATCCTGACCGAGGTCTTCGATCTGGACCGAAAGCAGAAAGCCGGAGCCGTCGATCAAACCCTTGGGGCGACGGGCTGGCTGGCCGACGACGTGCGGGGGGCCTTGATCCGGCAGGGCCGGGGCTCTTTTTTCAAGAAGCGGGCGGAGGCGCTACAAAGACATTTCCCGGCGCTCGTTCCCGACGAGAACACGGTCTCGGTCAACGACGATCCCGCGGCCAATACCATCACTCTCCGGTCGAGGTACGCTTTGCCGACCTGGGGAGCCGTGGGGGAAAAGCCTCCGGCCATGTTCCGCTACGGTGGGCACGGTCTCTTTCTCGCGGTCGAACAGGTGGACGGCCCGGAGAAACGCCAGCAGCCGTGGGCTCTGCGCTATCCTTTGACGGTGCGGCATCGCGTGGTCGTGCGGGGCCGTTGCGTGCGCCAAATCAAGGATAGCGCCTTCCAAATGGTGGGGCCCGGGTTTCGCTACACTTGTGAAATGAAGTCCGCTTCGCGGGTGGTGACCTTTGAATACCGATGGGAAACCACAGCCCCGGAAGTCCCGGCGGAAAAGTGGGCTGAATACTGCCGGCGGCGGGAGGCGGCCTTTTCCCAGGCCGGTGCCAATGTCGCCACTGGGTACGATTTCCGGAGCTTGAAGAAACCCCTGATCTTTTGCGGCGTTTCGATTGGCCTGCTATTGGGCGCGATTTGGTCGGGCCCCGTGATTTCGCCCGCGCCGCAGCCCGCCGCAGGAGAGCCGGCGTCGCAGGCTGCAGCTCCCGTGTTGGATGATGCCGCGTTGCAATACCGGCATGTCCAGGTCCTCCTTCGTTCCGGGAAGGCCACCGAAGCTCGCGAAATGGCGCGGCAGATGCTCGAGAATTTTCCGCAGCATCCCCTCAGTTGGGCGGCCTTGGCGGTGTCATCCTGGGTGCTCAAGGATCCGGCCACGGCGGAGCCGGCCTTTGTCCAGTGGGTGCGGCGAGCTCCACGCAGTGCGGAAGCCCGGTCCAGTTTTGGCGTCTTCCTCACGCAAAACGGCCGGGCCGGCGAAGCTCGCACCCTCCTGGCCAAGGCGACCGAGGAGTTCCCGGAAAATGGTTTGGTCTGGCTTGGCTACGCCGCGGCGCTGGACGCGCTCGGCGAAAAAAAGGCGGCCAGGGAAGCCGCGGCCAAGGGACAATCGCTACTGGCTCTGGCAAAGAAGGATCAGCCCAAGCGCTGATCAATGGCACCGGGAATTGGCTCGATGCGCGCGAAAGCCTTCCTGGGTTTGTGCATCAATCAAACCATTCGTCGTGTGGATCGAAGGCGGGGATGGGGATATTCAGCAGACGAAGTTTGCCCACGGCCCGGTGGCGGCAGCCGGGGCGAATCATGATGGAGGTCAGTGGTTTGACCGGGACCAGTTCGCCGTCGAGTTCGAGGTGTCCTTCGCCTTCGAGGATCACGTAAATTTCCGTCATCTGCTTGTGGTAGTGGAGCCGGGAATCCTCGAGGATCTCGACCACGTGGACGCTGGCGGGTGCGCCTTCCACGTCGGCAAAAGCGCGGCGGCTCCAGCCGCAGGGGCAGCGGGTGGGATCGAGGGTATCGAGCTGGGCCACAGCGTAGTTGGCGGAAGCGGTAGCGGAAGACATGGGGATCGAGTAAAAACGAGGTTTGGAAAACTTTGCGCGGGGTTCGGGAAAATTGCGCGCTGAAAAAAACTCAAAGCGGCCTTTGACAAGGTAGAACCCATGGGTTACCACCGCTGCCCGGTTTTTCCGGGCCAATTCCATTTTCTCCTGCCATGGCCTTTCAAGAAGTCATCCTTACCGAAAAGATCTACAACCTCGGCGCTGAGTCCGACATCGTTCGCGTCCGCGCTGGGTTCGCCCGGAACTTCCTGATCCCGCAGGGCAAGGCCCTCGAGAAGACCGGCCGCAACCTGGCCCGCGTCAATGCGCTCAAGGGCAAACGTGCCGCTCGCGAAGCGCAGGAGCTCAATGAAGCTCAGGAGCTCGCCCGCCGCGTGAACAAGGTGAAGTTGAATATCGAACTCGAAACCGGCGAGACCGGCAAGGCGTTCGGTTCGGTGACCAATACCGACATCGCGAACCGCCTGAAAGCGGAACTCGGTGGCAACGTCGAAATCGATCGTCACAAGATCGAACTCGATCAGCCGATCAAGACCGCGGGTGAATTTGAAGTGCCCCTCAAGCTCCATCACGACGTGGTGGCGAAGATCGCGGTGATCGTGAAGATCAAGGGTGGCGAAGAAAAAGCGGCCGAAGACAAGGACGCTGAAGCTGGCGAGGAAAAAGTGGTGCGGGTGAAGGCCCGGCCGAAGAAGTAATCGGCTGCTAAGCCGTTACTTACATGCCAGACGAGGCTTCCAGCCGTGCATCGCGGAAGCCCGGCGATGACTCCGGGGTCGATCTGAAGGGTAAGAAAACTTATCCACCGGATCCTCACCGGTTATTGCCACAAAGTCCTGATGCAGAGAAGGGCGTCCTTTCGTCCTTTCTGATCGCGCCCCGTGAAATCGGCGGGTTGTGTGCGGAAAAACAGGTCACCCGGGACCATTTCTTCATCCCGGCGCATGCCCAGATCTACGAAATGTTGATCGGCATGTGGGACAAGAACGAGCCGATCGATTTCATCACGCTCACGCAGACGCTGCGGGACAAAAGCCTGCTCGATCAGTGCGGCGGGGCCGCCTTTGTGACTGATCTGTTCACGTTCCTGCCTACGGCGGCGAACGCGTCCTACTACATCGAGATCCTCCAGGAGAAGTACACGCTCCGGGCGATCATCAAGATTTGCACCGAGTACGTCGGCCGCAGCTACGACGAGCAGGATGACGTCGCGGCGCTGCTCGACAAGGTGGAGACCGAAGTTTTCAAGATCGCCCAGGATCGCTTCAAGGATCGCATGGTGGGCATGAAGCAACTCGTCGTCCAAGCCATTGGATCGATCGAAGAGCTTTACTCCCGGCGGGGAGCGATCAGTGGATTGGAGACCGGCCTGGCCGATCTCGACAAAATGACCGATGGCTTGCATGGCTCGGAAATGATCGTGATCGCGGCGCGCCCTTCGATGGGGAAGACCGCGTTTGCCATGAACATCGCCGAACACATCGCGGTGGACCTGAAGAAAGCGGTCGCGGTTTTCAGCCTGGAAATGAGTTCCCAGCAGCTGGTGCAACGTCTCCTTTGCTCCCGCGCCCGGGTCAATCTCGGTCAGATCCGCAACGGATTCCTGAGTGAACGCGACTTTCCGGCGCTCCAGGTCGCGGCGTCCAAACTGGCGGAATCGAAAATCTTTATCGACGATACCAGCGGCCTTTCGATTCTGGAATTGCGCGCGAAGTGCCGGCGGATGAAGAGCCAGCACGACATCCAGGCCATTTTCATCGATTACCTCCAGCTTCTGCGCAGCCCCACCAAACGAGCCCAGGACAACCGCCAGCTGGAAATCGCGGAAATCAGTTCCGGCCTGAAGGCGCTGGCGAAGGAGCTGAACGTCCCGGTCATCGTGCTCGCCCAGCTGAACCGTAATCCGGAACAGCGCTCCGGCGAGAGCAAGGGCCGTCCGCGTTTGAGTGACTTGCGTGAATCCGGTTCGATCGAGCAGGATGCCGACTTGGTGGGCCTGCTGGTCCGCGAGGAGTATTACGCCGAGAGCGATGAGGAAAAGGAACAGTCGGTGGGTAAAGCGACCCTCATCATCGCCAAGCAGCGTAATGGTCCGGTCGGAGACGTGCCGTTGACCTTCCTGAAGGAATTCACCCGCTTTGAGAGCCGGGCGCCGGATCCGGGCGAAGGAGAATAGTAACAGAACGGTGACCCTTGACGGGGAAAACAGGGGCAAAAACGGATATTTCGGAAATCGCCTAATTGGTTGGGCGATAAAATGTTGATTCCCCGGTAGAGTTCGTTTGACGGGAGGCGGGTCCCCGGCGAAATAAAACTCAAATTCACCCCCCAGCGGACTGCCGTATTTGGGGGGCATCTCTCTCTGTATCCCCCTGTTTCTGACCCCACGATTATGCGCCGCACCGTCTCTGTGTCTCGCAAGGAGCTCCGCCATAAACCGCGGAATCGAAAAGGCTGGCAGATGCCGGGCTTTATCCTCAGCACCGCCCTCGCGCTGGCTCTCCCGCAACTGGCCAAAAGCCAAAGCGCCACCACCTACTACTGGGACCCAGACGGTAATCCCACCAACGGCCTTTACGGCGGAACTGGCAACTGGAACACGACGGTCGGGAACAACGTGTGGGACGACAACGTTCTGTCGCCGAATGTTCCGTGGGTGAACTCACCGGGCTCTCCGCTCTCGGCGATCTTTGCGGGTACGGGGGGGACCGTCACGCTCCAGCAGCCGATCGTGGTCAACCAGATCCAGATTGCGGTCGCGGGCTACACGTTTTCCAACGGGGGCAATGCGAGCAACACCCTGAATTTCGTATCCGCCGGATCTACCTTGCCGGGCATCCAGCTCGCCACGGGGACCCTCTCGATGGATATCGCGTTTGTCGGGACGAATGGCTTTGTGAAGTCCGGGGCGGGCACCCTGGTCCTGGCGAATCCGGAGCAGACGTACACGGGTATCACTCGGATTTCCGGCGGCGTTTTGGAGGTGAACAACCTCGGCAACGTGGGGCAAAACAGTTCGATCGGCCGGGGTTACATCAACACGACTCCGCCAGGTTCTTCCTCCTTCTTGACGCTGGATGGCGGGACGCTGCGTTATGTGGGGGTGGGCGATGCGACGAATCATCTGCTCACGCTCGGTACGAATGGCGGGACGATTGATTCGTCGGGGACCAGCGGCAGTCTCGGGTTTAGCCGGACCTCGGTGATCGGGATCACGGGAACCGGACCTCGCACGCTGACTTTTACCGGCACCAACAAAGGCCTCAACGGTTTCGCGTCCAAAATCACCGACGATCCGGTGAGCGCGGCCAAGACTTCGGTGGTCAAAAGCGGTACCGGCACCTGGACTCTCACCGGTAATAACGACTACACGGGTTCGACGACGATCAATGGGGGGATTCTGAGTGTATCGCTCATCAACTCCGGCGGGTCGGCGGGCCAATTGGGCAAGAGTGGACCGCAGGCGACCAATCTGGTGATCAATGGGGGCACTCTCCGGTATACCGGCGGTGCGAACGTGGTTGACCGTTTGTTTACGATCGGCAGCAACGGAGCCACGATCGATGGCTCTGGTTCCGGGGCGTTGACTTTCACTGGGTTGGGCGTGCTGGGAGCTTCTGGAAGTGGCGACCGTACCCTGACTCTGACGGGAAGCACGGCGGGCAATACGTTCCGGCCCAGTATCGGCGACGCGGTTTCTCTCTACGGCCTGAACAATGCCAACCAGCTCCTGGCTTTCAGCCCCGGGGCCCCGGATATTTTGCAGACGATCAATGTCAGCGGTCTGGTGGCCGGCGATTCACTCCAGGCGATCGATTTTCGACCGACCACGGGTGAGCTTTATGGCTTGGGCAACAACCGGATCTACAAGATCAACCCGACGACGGGCGCGGTGACGGCGACGCTGGCGAATACTCCCAATTTCACTTTGGGCGGCGGTTCTTATGGCTTCGATATCAATCCGATTAATAGCGAAATCCGGATTGTTAATGATACGACGAATCAAAACTTCCGGGTCAATCCGGATACCGGAGCGCTGATCGCCAATGATACGGCGCTCACGTACTCCGGAGGCGAGTTGAACGTGGCGGGCATCGCTTACGGTCCGGTGACGAGTGGGGGCACGACGCTCTATGCGATCGACTACGGTTTTGACCGGCTGTTGAAGTTCGATTCCGAAACCGGAGGAGTGCTTTCGAACGTGGGAGCGCTGAGTGAAAATGTGACCGGAGCCTCTCCGATCGGGCTGGGGTTCGATATCATGAGCAGCGGGGCTGCTTATGCCTCGATGACCGATGGCTCGGGGTACCGGCTCTATTCGATCAATCTGACCACGGGCAGTACCAATCGACTGGGCCTGATCGGTGACGGGACGGATATCATTCGCGATGTGACCGGCAATGTGACCGGCGCGGTTTCCCTGCTCAAGACGGGGTCCGGCACGTGGACGCTCGACCGTGCGGGGATGACGACGGGGCATACCTACACGGGAAGTACGACGATCAATCAAGGGTCGTTGATCCTGAATTTCAACCAGACCACCACGCCGGATACCAATCTCATCAACTCGCGTTCGGCCTTAGTTATGGGCGGCGGCACGCTGGGCATCACGGGCAAAGCACCTGTGGCCAACTTCCAGGGGTTTGCCAGCCTGACTTTGTTGCCGGGGGCATCGGTCATCACGGCGGCGCCAGGTACTAGTGCAACGGGCAATGGTTCGATCGCGCTCGAGGTCGGTGCGATCACGCGCTCTAACAACGCAACCATCGATTTTCCCGCCGCGGCAACGACCACCACGAGCACTCCGAATGGAGCCAATGGGATCATCGGACCGTGGGCGACGATTCGCTCGACCACGGGTTCGGACTGGGCGACGGCGACCGGAGGGCCGGGAAGCTACACCATCGCGGCTTACACGGGGTATACCGATGTCAGTCTGGGTGGCTCGATTGCCGATAGCGCCACGAGCAATGTCCGCGTCAACGGCGGAACGACCGGCAATATCACGCTCGGAGCCACGACGACGAATGCTTATACGCTTCTGCAGAATCTCGGGACGGCGGCGACCATTAGCATCCCCGGAGGAAGTACTTTGCGCCTGGGCCCCGTGGGCGGTATCCTGGTTGGCGCTTCAAAACAGGCGTTAACGATCGGGACCGCGGCTGGAACGGGGACGCTGACCGCGGGAGGCACGGTGGCGAACAATCCTGGCGAATTGCTGCTCCTGAACTATTCGGGCAACAACCTGACCATCAATTCATTGATCACCAACAATGGCAGCGGTGCGGTGACGGTGGTCAACTCGGGCACTGGCGTGTCCATCCTGAACGCGGCCAACACTTACACCGGCGGGACGGTCTTGAACTCCGGCACGTTGCGGATCGGCAACGACCGGGCACTCTCCACTGGCGATGTAACCGTCAACGGTGGCACGACTCTCCCGATCCTGGCTTCGGACGGTTCGACCGATCGAGAGATCACCAATAACTTCGTCCTCAACTCGGATATTCAGTTTACCGATGCGACGGGCACCGGCGGTCTGCTGCTGAAGGGGAACATCAACCTCACGGGCGGTACGCGGGCGATGTCGATCACCAATGCCAATGGTTATGTGACGCTGACTGGCAGCGTGACCAATGGCAGTTTGAACAAGATCGGTGGGGGCGGTATCGCTTTGGTGGGGGCTTCGTTGGCGCTGAATGACGTGACGTTGACTGCCGGTAGTATCGATTTGTGGAGCGCCAATGCGCTCGGGTCGACGCCGGTTTATGCGCAAGGCGGTACCTTGAGTGCGGCCGCGTCCTTCAATGCCCCGGTCATGAACCCGATTTACCTCACGGGGAATATGGTTCTCGGGCGGGCTGCGATTTCCGACGGTATCGATCTTGGAGGCATCATCGACCTGAGCAACAATCAGATAATCAGTCCTACCGCCTCGCGGACGATCAGTGCCGGCGCCGGGCAGCAGCGGATTTCCGGCACGATCACCAATGGCGGTCTGAGCAAAAGTGGTACGGGCGATCTTTTCATCACCGGATCGAGCAGCACCTACAGCCTCGGGACCCTCGTGATGCAGGGGTCGCTGCGAGTGTCGCCGACCGGCCGGTTGGGCAATAACGTGTTTGGGAACAATGTTAGAGTTCTTCCTGACCTGATCGCTGCGTCCAGTGTCGTGGCCAATACATTTGCCATCCTCCGGTTGGAGAGCATGAGCAATTTGGGGAGCAATCAGCAGCTGATTCTCAACAATTTCTATGATAGCACGACTCCGCTGCTGGGCTGGAATAGCGTGTTCCTGGCGAACTACGACGCGATCAATTTCGTCGGATTTAACGCCGGTACCGGCCTGAACAATATCTACATCCCTTCCGATTTCGGTTTTGCGCCGGTGGGGATTGCGCTCGACGGGATCGAGATGAATCGCGACGTGATGTCCAAAATCACCGCGGCGACGCCCAACGCGTGGGCCTGGCTGGGCGCGACGACGTTGAACGGAAGCTACACCGCGTCGACCATGGATCCCGGTCCCGCCGTCGTGGTGGAGGGCGTGGAGGTCAGCAACCCGACCTACCGGCTTGGTGCGGGCGGAGGAACGCTGACGGTTACGGGGCCGAATGTGCTGACGGGCCTGACGGATGTGACCATCGGCTCCTACGATACCCAGGGTCGCGGGCTGGTCGGCACGGTTTACGTACCGAATCCGCAGGATTTTTCGGGAACGCTGACGATTGGCAGCGGTGGTACTTACATTGCCGGCCAGAATGGTGCACTCGGCAGCGGCTCGGCGCCCATTTTGCTGATGGGCGGGACGCTCGCGCTGCGGTCCAGCGGGTTTCATAATTCGGTCGATAACCAATACGTTAACCGCAATTTTAACATCTATTCGTCGGGCCTGACGAATGCGACGAATCCCTCGATCAATGTTGACCCGCTGTTTGGCGGCCAGAACGGAATCGTGAGGATCGGCGGACTTGATTTCACGAATGTCGCGGTTTCTCCGACGCTGAGTTTTAACATTTCGAATAACTTCGATTTGCACGTGGCCGGTCCGACGACCCTGCTGACGGCGACTGCACTCGCCCCGACGGCCGTGCTGACGACCTCGCTTTCGGTGAATAGCGGCTTCGTCACGTTTGAGCAGCCCATCACGCAGACGGCTTCGAGCACGGCGGGGGCGAACCTGACCAAAAATGGCGGCGGTACGTTGATCTTCACCGTGCCGAATAGCTATACCGGCATTACCACGGTGGGGGCCGGCACGTTGGTGCTGACCACGCCCAATGCGGTCAGCGGGCCGATGCAGATCAACAATGGTGGGACGCTAAGCTTGCGTTCGAATTCCAGCTCGCCGGTCGATCTCGGCTTTTCCACGCTTTCCCTGAACACGGGGACGGGCACGGTGTATGTCGGGCCGATTTCCAGCACCGGCGTTGCCACTTACTCCGGCACTACATTCCGGGTGCCAGTTTTGAATACGTTATCACTGACTGCGACGCCGGTGACTTCGAGTGGATTCACCCTGAACGGCGAGCTGAATTCCAGCTTGCAGGTGATGGGCGCGACCACGCTGGGGGCGAACTTCACCTTCACGGTGAATAGCGCGCGCCTCGAATTGAAGGGGAACATCGTGGAGAGCACCGCAGTTGCGAATACCACCGGGGGCTACAGCCTGACGAAAGCGGGCATCGGGATGCTGACGTTGAGCGGGGCCTATGTCCCGATCGCGAGCACGAATGGCAACACGATTGTGAACCAGGGTACGCTGGTGCTCAATCATGATACCGGGGGCACGGTGGATGCGCTTGGATCGGGCAACCTCAATCTTTCCGGTACCAGCTCCAGCGGGTTGCTCATTTCCGGGACTCGCACCTTGTCGAAAAATCTCACGCTCGATGCGACCGGCGGCAATCAGGTGCTCGGCGGCCTGGACGCGGGGGACAAAATCTTTGGGGGGAACGTAGCTCTGAGCACCACGAGTGGAAACATCGGTGTTTTTCTAACCGCGGAACAAGGAAGCACGGTTTCGTTCAACGGGACGATCTCCGGCGGCGCTGGTGGTGCGGTGACGATCGGCAGCCTGACGGGCGGTGTACTGACTTCCGCTACAGGAACAGCCGCGCTGGGCCGTGGGACGATCATCTTCGATCCGAGTGCTGGGACGGGGAATAGCTTCACGGTTCCGCTGGTGGTAAACAACGGCACCTTGATCGGCAAAGCGCAGGCCACTTCGGGCAGTCCGTTTGGCAATGGCGCCAATGCCATCACGATCAATCAAGGCAAACTGCAACTCGATGGCCGGGCGACGGCCACGAGCACGACCACGACGGGAGCATTGACTATCGGCGGCGGGGCGACTCTCGCCGTCAATGCGAGCGGCGGCGCGAGCACTCAATTTGCGGTGGGGAATCTCACTCGGGCAACCGGTGGCTCGCTGGTGTATACGCCGGTCGTTGGGAGCGGGTTGGAGCGATTCACAGTGAATGGCACCGCGACCAGCGTGAACGGCATCCTGGCTCCGTGGCTGGTGAAAACCGTCAGTGGGGCTGATTTGTCGGCTGACTTCACCACGCTGGATATTGCGAACAAGGACGTCATCAACGCGACGTACACCGGCTCGGATATCGATGCCTCCCTGGGCAATACCGCGATTATTGCGGATGCCGATGGCGGGACGCTGACGGCGAGCCGGGCCGCTTATGCCTTGAAGCTGGGGGGCAACCTCAGTCTGGGGACCAATACGCTGGCGATCGGGGATACCTCCGCAACGACGGGCCTGGGCGGTTTGATCCTTAATAGCGGCGCCAGCATTCTCGGCGGGACGCTCAATTTCGGTTACGGCGAAGGTCTCGTTTACGTGGCTGGGGGCGGTACCTCCACGATTAGTTCGGCGATCACGGGGACGAACTCCACCGCGACGACCGGTATCGCCAATACCAACCTGACCAAGTTCGGTGACGGAACGCTCATTCTGACCAACGCGAACAACACCTACCGCGGCAATACTGTGGTCGCCCGCGGGACGTTGAAAATGGGGGCCACGAATGCCTTGGGCCGTTCGACGGTCAGCGGCGCGGTCGTGGCTTCCGGCCTGACCGTCAATGCCAATGGCGTGCTCGATCTGAATGGGTTCGACACCGAGGTGGGTTCGCTGGCGGGTAACTTTGGCGCGACGGTCGATCTCAAAAACAACCGTCTGACGGTGGGGCGCAGCAGTACGGTCACCACGACCTACTCGGGCAAACTTTCTGGCGGTGCGAGCAGCGTGCTGCAGAAGATTGGCACCGGCACCTTGGTACTCGATAACACGCGCGGGGATGCCAATGGCTCTGATTTCTCGGGCTCGGTGCTCGTCGATCAAGGTACGCTCCAGACCACCGTCGCGGATCAGAGCAACGGGACGCCATTTGCCGTGGGGAATACACTTCGTAGTGGGACCACCTTCACCCTGCGTGGCGGTACATTGAGTCTGCGGACCAGCGGGGACAATAGTGCGGCGAACCAGACGCTGACGGCTGGCTACAACATTATCGTCACCGGAGGAACCAGCATCCTGAATACGGATCGCGTGGGTACGGCCGAATCGGCGAAGGTGATCGAGTTGGGCAGCCTGACCCTCGGGCGGAATGAATTTCAGACCACCGGTGGTAATGCGATCCGGGCGAAGTTCACGGGGCAGACCACGCTGACCGACAACGCGCGTATCAATAACAATAGCATCGAATTGACGCTCGACGGGATCGTCACCGACAACGGAGCAGGCTACACCCTGAACAAAGTCGGCGGCTCGAACCTCTACCTGAATAACGCCTCCAATGGCTACTCGGGCGGGACTGTGCTCACGGGTGGGCAGTTGTTTTTCGGTAGCTTCGGAGCGGATCAGATCAAGTTCCCCGGGGCGAACGTGACGCCCAGTGAGACGGCCAAGGCGGGGACCGGTCCCATCCTGTTGAATACCAATTCAGTCATCAACCTGAACGATACCAGTAACCTCTATCTCGGGCAGACGGTGCGGGTGATCAGCGCGAGTAGTACCAACAGCAGCGCTTCGGCCGTCGTCCTTCGGACCGATCGGAGTCTCGCCGAGTATTTCATTCGTGCGTCCGGCCGGGTGGCTTTGGAGTACGGCGTGAATGGTGGTGTCGTGGGCACTGCGCTGAATCTTTCGCAGCTGGGCGATGGAAACTGGGGCCTCTCCGCGGTTTCGCAGTCGATTTATACCCCGAAAACGCTGGGTGCCGGTTACGGCAATGTGTACCGCTTCTACGGCAGCAGCGGCGGCGCTTTTACGATTCAGGAAGCCAATGTGCTCACGGGGACCAGCACGGTCGAACTCGGTAAGACCCTGGTCGATCTCGGCAGCAACCCGGGCAACAGCAACGCTTCGATCCAGTTCGTGACGGATCAGAACTACACAGGCAATACCTTGATCCACCGGGCGGCCAATGCCGGTGGCGCGTCCAACGCGTTGCTCGATTTCCGCGGCACCCTCGCATCTCCGCAACTCGAAGTATACGGACGCCTTTTCGCCACCGGCGCCGGCACGTTTACCAATGCCAGCGGCACCCAGGTAAATACCGTGTTGATGCGGCCGGGTGGTGAACTGCGCTTCGATTATAACAACAACATCACCGGGTTTTTGGTGCCGGTGGGGGCGTCCAGCGCGGGCGGATTTACCAACAAATGGCAGGATAATCTCGGCATGACGCTGGATGGTTCGACCCTGCGCCTGACCAGCGCCAGCGGTGCGCAATCCACGGAAGTGGTTGGCTCGATCTCGTACAAAGGCGGAGCGGAAATCTTCCCCGAAAGTGCCGGCACCGGTGGTTTGCCGGTGCTGATCATCAATGGCACGGTGAACCGGGTGAATCTCGGCACGTTGGCTATCCGTGGCACGGCGAATCAGCTCGGTACCGTTGGCGCGCCGGGTTCGGTGAACGCCCAGCGGGTGATTTTTGCCAATGCGGCCAACGCTCCGGCGCGCGGCGTTGTGAATGGTGGGGCGGCGAATGGGACGACGGTGCCCATGGTTTCTGCGCAGTTCTTCGATATCGGGGCCAACCAGTTCCTCGATTACGATCCGGCGGGCACGCAGTTGGGTTTCCGCCAGGTGGCCTTCACCAGCAGCGTCAATAACGGCGCTTTCAACCTGGGCGCGGCCGGTAATGGCACAGCCATTCTCGATCACAATACGACGGCGACCTCGACAAACACGGATGCGGACATCTGGGCGCTCCGGACCAGTGTGAATGTCAGCGGTACGGGGGCAATTACGATCCGCAGCGGTGGCCTGGCGACGCTGACCAATACGCTGACCATTGCCAACCCGCTGAAGTTCATGAACAACACCGCGGTGGAAGCGGACATCTGGGCGCTGTCCAGCGGGGTCACCACCACGCTCTCCGGAGCGATCACGGCCAACAACTTCGTGAAGAACGGACCGGGCACCGTGGTTGTCTCCGGGACGAACACGGGGACGCTGACCGGGAATATCCAGATCAACGGTGGCATTCTGCAATTCAACTCGCCGGCGGCCAGCAATGGTCTGCCGATCCGAATCCACGCGGGTAATTTTAATAACACCGGCCAGCAGATGTCGCAGTTGAACCTACTGGGGGCACCGGCGACACAACAGGGGACTGTGACCTATGGGGGGGCGATCACCATTTCGGAGTTTGTACCATTTGCGACGATCACGACCAACACCTCCAACACCACTTTCACCAGCTTTAATCTGGTGGTCCCGAGCCTCACGATCGAAGGTGGGGGAAGTGATGGAACAGTGCTAAGCTTCAACAATGCGAGTGGGGTGACGTTCCGGGTCAGTGGAAATACCGTATTGACCAATACGGGGACAAACCTCCCGATCGGCTTCAATATTTTGGGGGCCAATACCACAGTCGGGTCCGGATTTGCTGCGAACTACGGCTTGGTGGAGTTGGCTGGACCTGTCTCGGGTTCCGCTCAGATCGTGAAGAGCGGTGCCGGTTCTTCTCCGCTCGTTTTGAGTTCACCAAGCGGTAATACGTTTACCGGAGGTGTGGTGATCAACGATGGCACTTTTCAACTGCGCAACACTGGTGGTATCACCCTTGGTACGCAGATGGTGGGTACAGGTGCGATTGAGATCAATCGTGGGACGCTGCAGCTTGTCTCGGATGTAGGTAATAATATGGCCACTGCGGTGGGGAATAATCTGACTACTCGCGGACATGCGGTGATCACTGTGGATCGTATGGTTACGACCACGGGAACTCCGGCTGTTGCTTTGGGTAATAATAGTTCTGTCTTTGCGACTCAGAACAGTGGGATTGTTACATTTAATACGGCTAGTGCTGGTTCTTTGACTTGGAATGGTCGTACGGTGATTAATGATAGTCCGACGATCAATAATACGATCAACGTCCAGTTGGGTAACGGTACAGCGGCCGAATCGATTACCGGGGTCGGCCATATCTACAAATCGGGTGGCGGGACGCTGATTTTTGCGAGTACGGTGGCCAATTCGCTCAGTGGCGGCATTGACATTACCCAGGGTCAGGTCCGAGTTAACTTCCTGGGTGATACCTTTGGGACGGGTCTGATCCGGGTTTCGCCGGATGGGGTAATTGGGGTTCAGGGTACTGGCAATCTGCCGGTTGGAGCGAGTCAGATCGTCAATTTCCATAGCAACTCCACGGCGATGGCCGGTCTCGGGATTCGCGCGGATGTGGCGCAGAGTACCCTTACCAGTTTCCTCACTAGTGCGGCGATTACCAGCGGTTCCAATGTAGGAGGTTTGCTGGCGCTGGATGTGCCTGCAGGGACTTTCGCGAATAACATCGACCTCACCACCCTTTACAATGGGTACTGGTTCCTCGGATCGACCGGGACGACCAGCTTTACCGGGACGATCGGTGTGGGCAAGGATAATACCTATCGCCTCGTTGGTGGTGGTGGCACCTTGACCATCAACAATGCCCTCATGGCCGGAGCCAGCAACAAGGTGCTGATCGGCAACCCCAACAGCTTGTTTGGCAATGGGTCGGTGGTGATTGGATCCACGGCCGCCACCAATACCAACAGCTATGGCGGGGGGACGACGATCTCCCGTGTCCGTGATTCGAACGCCAACTTCACGGTGGCCCAGCTTTTCGTCCGCCAGGGAAACCTCAGCACACCTCTTGGTACAGGGGCGGTCGAGGTGTATGGCAACCTGAACTTTGACTCGTCGGCCGGAGCGGCCACGGCGGGCGCGACCAGCCTGAATACGAACGCCTATAACTTCCATCCCGGAGGCCGGTTGATCATTAACAACAGCACCGCTTATACCGGTGGTGCAGCGGGAGGCCGCTGGGGAGATAGTGCCCCGATCGACCTGCGCGGTTCGAGCCTGGAACTCACCGGCTTCAATGGCTCGAATACCTTCAACACCGAATCGGTGGGTGCGGTGAGTTACAGCTTGGGCAGCGAATTGCGGGTGATTCGCCAAGGAAGCAGTCCGGCGGTATTGACGTTGGCGTCGCTGAACCGGACCGGTACGGGTTCGACCCTGGCTATCACCCATACGGCGCCGAATCCGACGGTGGTCTTCGGTGTGGTGGGTGGAGAGCAGATCTTCGTGACTGCGGGAGTGCCGGTAACGAATGGAATCGTGGCGCCGAATATCATCAGCCGGACGGACAACCAGTTCCTCCGCTATGATCCGACCAATGGTCTGCAAGTGATCACCGCCGCGGGCACGGCGAACTATGTCAATTCCACCGGCGCGACGATTACGCCCAGCGCGTTGACTCGCACGGATGCCAGCGTGATGCTGAACAACGGCACGGAAATCTTCGATGCCAACATCGCGGGTACGAGCACCCTCGCGGGGAATCTGGATGTCTATGCGCTGCGCACGCAGGCCGATATCAGCGCCAGCTCAAATGATTCATTCCGGCAGATCACCATCCGCAGCGGCGGCCTCACGGTCTACGGTGGCACGGCGCGCACGATCAATACGGACGTCGTTTTCGGGACCACTGCGTCCCCGGCGGAAGCCTTGATCCACGCGAGTTCGGCGCAGTTGACGATCAATGGCCGTATCACCGCTTCGGATATTACGAAGTTCGGCCTGAACGCTCTGGCGATCAATCAAGACCAGACCGGCTACACCGGCAGCTGGAACGTCAATCAAGGGCAGTTGATCATTCAGACTCCGGGTGGCCTCGGCAATGGCCAGGTCTTCCTGAATGGCTGGGCCAATACGGCGACCAATGGCCAGACCGTCACGGAGCTTCGTTTGAACTTCAATCCGGGGACGCCCGATGAGCTGACCTTCAGCTCCGGCAAGATCACGGCGCTGGATATGAACATGATCCGCGCGCAGAGCGCGAACGATCGCATCGTGCGGATCGGGGACATCGACCTGAAGACCACGAGCACGGTGGCGGCTGGTACCTCGAACCCCGGCGTGATCTGGCTGCGGGTGGATGGCAGCCGTAGTTTGATGCGGACCGGGATTATTAAGATGTTCGACGAGTACGTGCTGAACGTGGATGCGACCAGCTTTGGCCCCGGCTCGACGGCCGGGGTTCAACCCGACGCCATCAACAACCAGGGTCAGTACAACCTGACCAAGACGGGTGACGGTGTGCTCATCCTCGGCAACAACGCGACGACCTTTACCGGGGGCAAGACCATCACGGTAAACGAAGGCGCGGTCAAAGTGTTGAACAACGCCAGCTTCGGGGTGGCGGGCAATACGGCGATCATCGACAACGGCGGGGCGCTGGAAATCGCGACGACGAATTTCAGTCCGTCGGCCACGTTGGTGCAACGGGCCGGCTCGATCGAACGCTGGGCGGTGAATGGCGCTCGCACGGGGACGGTCAATCTGCCTTCGGGGGTGCATCTCCAAATCGCGGCCAACCAGACCTGGTCCGGAACGATCAACCTGAACGGGGGTTCGCTCATGGGATACCTGCCGGTCGATATCGATTCGGTGGCGGTCTATTATAATCTGGGCAGCGGGATCGCCGTGAACCTCCAGGCCAACTCCTATCTCGGCCAGCCGTATCCGGCGGGCACCAATGTCGTCAACGGCAGCGCCAACCATATCTACTACGATATGGGCAAACAGAACCAGCTGAACAACCCGATGGACTCGCGCATTAACGGTGCGGTGCTCGAGATCAAGGGCAACATCTCGGGTGGCGGCAGCCAGACCCTCACGAAGGTGGGGCAGGATCTGGTCGTCCTCAGCGGCAACAATACCGGGTTTAATACCGTGATCCGCGAAGGCATGATTCAGATCGGCTCGGCCACGGCTCTGCCGTCGGACAAGACGGTGACCATGGGTTCGACTGGCACGCTGGATCTGAATGGGTTCAACCTCTCGGTGTCCGTCGTTCAGGGCGATGCTCCGCAGAGCGTGATCACCAATAGCTCGACGGATGTGAAGATGCTGACGATCTCGCCCACGACGCCTGCGAGCTATAGCGGCGCGCTGACCGGCACGATCGGGCTGACCAAGGCCGGTTCGGCGACCTTCACGCTCAATGGGACCAGCACGCACAACGGACCGACGGTGGTCGCTTCCGGTACGCTGGCGCTTGGTGCCTCGGGTTCGATTGGCAATAGTTCGAAGATCGACGTGAAGAGCAGTGCCACTTTCGATGTATCTGCGGTATCCGGCGGCTTCCAGCTGAAGTCCGGCCAGACTCTCGCGGGCGGGAATGGCACGGTGGCCGGCTCCGTTGCCGGCGCCGTGACAGCAAAGTCTGGTTCGACGATCTCGCCGGGCTCCGATTTGCGGCAGACGGGGACCCTCTCGTTCAGCAATGGACTGACCTTTGAGGCCGGTTCACATCTGCAGCTCGAAATCGGGACGGCGACGGCGGGCACCGGGTACGATCAGATCCAGCTCGCAAGTGGGACTCTGACTCTCGGGGGTGACCTTGCGGGTTCGAACGTGATTGGGGACTACAACGAGAACGATATCTTCTACATTATCCTGCACGGTGGCTCCGGCTTGAATATCGGGACCTTTGCCGGGATTCCGCAGATGTCGTATCTCACGATCGCATCCCAGGTCTTCCAGATTAACTACTTCGCCGATTCGGGGTTGGGTGTTGCCGGCTTCAATAGCACCGCGGGGAACGACGTCGCGTTGCGCGCGATTCCGGAACCGAGCAGCCTGGCCAGCATCGCGCTGGGTCTGGGAACCCTGCTCGGTCTGCGCCGCGGCCGCCGTCGGCAGGGATAGCCTGTACCGAGCAACAGAGATCATGGGGAGACCCATCCCGCTTTCGGATCCGCCGGTTTCGCGGTGACCCGGCGAATGCATAGCGATTTGTGGGAATCTCCGTGCCGCAGGCTTGCCGCCCATGAGTGCCCGGCCTACATGACCGGCGCCCATCTGGCGGATTTGCCGGAGGGCTGATCATGACTACGCCCGACCCTCTCGCAGATTCCGCCTCCATGATTGGCCTGCTCTTCGCGGGCGTGGTGTTGATTACCCTGATCGCCTCGAACCTCAGCGCTTACCGGGATCGACAGACCAATCCGCTTTGTGCTCTGGCGCTGGTCCTGGCTTTAGTGCCGTGGGCTTTGGGAGCGCTGATCGGAATTTTGATTCGCCTGGAAGTGCTGCCTCCAGGCAGTTCACTCGCGATCATCTTCCTGGCCGGCACCGGTTTTATCAGCCTGGGGTTGAGCCTGGGCAGCCTGATTGTGGGGATCATCGGCATCGTGCAGTTCGAGCAGCGCGATCGATTTAGCCACGGTTTGAAGCGGGCGATCTCGGCGCTGGTGATCGATCTGGTGGTGCTGATTTTTCTCGGAATAAGCTTGGTCTCGGGCATTCGACGGGGCGGATTCCCGACTTACCTGGCGAGGGGCGCGCAGGAGGCCGTGCCGGCGATCGTCAATGAGGAGTGGAATTTTCGTACGCAGCCTCCCTTGGGCTGGACTGTGATCAATCCGCAGGCCTTTGGCGCCGGGGTGAAGGTGGCCATCAGCCGGCAGAAGCCTGCGATCTACGGACTGCTGACGGCCGAACGATCTCCGGAAGCGGAAACCGCCCTGGGGATCTATGCCGAGACGATCAAGGGTCGCCTGCGGAGTATGCGCTCGACTGAAATCCAGGAGGAAGGCCCGCACACGGTGGGTGGGAGAGAGGGTTGGTGGATCGTCGCGGAGGCGCGGGGTGGCGGTTCGGATTCTGCCTCGGTCCATTGGCTGACGGCGCATCACGGAGTGGTTTATCAATACTCTGTTTTCGGCGAGGTCGCGGAGCGGGCGATGGTGCGCTCGGAGGCGGAGAAAGTTTTCGCCGGTTTTTCCGTCGTCGATCCGAAGCGGTATGTCGTGGGGGCTGGCAATCCCGATGCCGTGCGCTTCAAGTCTCCGCATTTCGGCTGGTCGGCGGATTTCGATGGCACCATGTGGGTGCGGCCCTGGCTGACTCTGGCCGCGGATAGCCCGATTGCAGAATGGGGGCTGCAGAATGCCCCGGGAACCGCCGCCTTCACGGTGAGTCCGTTTTGGCTGGCCGATCAGCGGGTGGACCTCGAAACCCTTTGCTCGGCCTATCTCTCCCGCTACGGTTTTACTCCGGACGGGGAGGGGATTCGCGCGAAAAAGAACCTCGAAATCAGCGGGATGAGAGGGCGCGAATTCGACTGCGTCCGCCAGGATGCCGACCATGCTTTTGTCTATCGGATCCGAATCTTGAGCGGGCGTACCTGCGTCTATTTTCTAGCCATGTGGATGGATAGCAAAGCCGCTGAGAGTGAGAGCGGATGGGCCGATGCGCTCGACCGAGTGAAGTTTCCGGAAACTTCACCGAATATCAAAGCTGAGGATTTGACCGAACGCGAACGCCAGGCCCAGGCGATGTTGCGCAACGAGCTGGGGGTGGCACTGAACAAGGCCGGCAGGACGCCGGAAGCACTGGCCTGGGTCAAGCGCGCGGCGGAACTCTCTCCGGACGTGGCGTTCGTTACCAACTACGCCGACATCGCGCTGATCGCAGGGCGGGGAGGCGACGCCTTGGCTTTCCTGAACGAGCAGGTGCCGAAGTTCCCGGGCAACCAAAAGCTGGCGCTCAAGAAGGCCAATACGCTTTTTGGTCTGGGCGATGTCGATGGGGCTTTGCGCGCTTTCGATCAGCTCTTCATTGAGGGGTTCCGCGATGACGATGTGCTAGCCGGGTACGCCGTGCAGCTCGGCGCGCACGATCGGATGGGCGAAGCGTTTCGCGCGTTGGATCGGTATGCGCTGGCGAAGGATTCACCGGCGCTTCGGCGAACCCGCGCGAGTGTGCTGATCAGTCAGCGGGACTACGATGGGGCCGAAAAGGTTCTGCGCGAATTGCAGAAGGAGTCGCCGGAGGATGCGGATAATTCGGTGGCGCTGGCGGAGCTTTTTTATGTCGCGCAGCGGTATGCAGACTCGATCACCGAGTGCGACAAACTCATCGGGGGCAAACGCGACACGCTGTACATCTACCAGCGCAAGGGGCTCGCGGAGGCTGCGCTCAAGCGGTACAAGGACGCCAAGAAATCCTTCGAAAAAGCCCTCGAGAAATCACCGGCCAATGCCGAGGTGAAAAAGCTGCTCGATCAAGTGTCCGGGATGCTGGGCGAAGGCTCGAACAGCACGGTGAAAAAAGCCATCGATCCGGTGGCGATTCCCAAGTCCTTGCTGACTGGCGGTAGCCCGGAATCGAATGAGAGCTACACGCAGAATTACACCGCCTACTACCGGACCAAACTGCTCGCAGTCGAATGCGGCAAGGACAAGGAGGAGAAGTCGACCGAGTACGTGGCGGTGACGGTGAAGGACCAGCGCGGAGTGGAGTATTTCAGCAGTCTCGAGTTTCGCTTCGACCCGCTGGCCGAGGAAATTTACGTCAACTCGCTGACTGTGCGCGACGATCGCGGCAAGCCGGTGGAGAGCGGGAAGGTCGACGATTCCTATGTGGTAGACGATGGGGTGGGGGAAACCGCTTCGCAGCAGAAGATCCTGCACGTGCCGGTGCCGGGCTTGAAGCCGGGCTATTCCTTTGAGTGCACGGTGACCCGCCGCGACAATGCGCCCTCGAAAGAGATCCGCTTCCGGAGCTGCCTTTTCTCGCAGCATCTGCCGGTATTGCGCAGCATCTTCTACGTGAAGGCGGCGGGCGGAAAATTGAAGTGGGAGGGAACCGCCGGCCTGTCGGAACCGCGCAAGGCGGGCGACGAATATACGTGGGTGCTGCTCAAACCACCGGTCTTTCGCTACGAACCGTTGCAGGCGCCCTTGGATAAATTCCTGCCCATGGTGTGGATCGGCGACGCCGGTCTGAGCTGGACGGGGGAGAGCAAGGAGTACCTCAGCGAAATCCAGGGCCGGCTCACGGTCGAGCCGTCGCTGCGCTCCATGGCGGAGGTCGCTGTGCGCGGCTGCGCCACCGAGCAGGAAAAGGTGCAGGCTCTCGCCCGCCTCGTGCAAAAGGATCTCACGTACAAAGCCATCGAGTTTGGCCGGCGGGCGCGCATGCCGAACACCACGGCGCAGACCCTGCGCAACAAATACGGCGATTGCAAAGACCACGCGTTGCTCCTCGTGCAGATGCTCGAATCCATCGGGATCGAAGCGCGTCTGGCCCTGGTCAATTCCTCCGCCGATATCCGCCCGAAGATTCCCTCGCTCGATCAATTCGACCACGTGATCGTGCATCTGCCGAAATCGGAAGGCGTGCGTTTCATCGATACGACGAGCAAGGTTCACGATCTGCACATCGGTCCGCCGCCTGGTCTGGCGAATCGGCAGGTGCTCGTGATCGAAGGCGAAAAACCGCGCCTGGAAACGATCCCGGCCTATGGCGACGACGCCTCGCGGACCAGTGCTTCGCGGGAAATTACCTTCCCCAACGAGGCCGACGCCGAGGTGGTGGAAACGCTGAGTTTCACCGGCATGTGCGCCGATTCGGTCCGCGATATCCTTCAGCGCACGGAGCCCGCCGATCGGATGCGGCAGATCCTGTCGCTCATGCACGACCGGCTGCCATCGCTGGAATTGACCAAGGCCGAGTTTGAGAATGTCGACGATCCGCAACAGCCGCTGAAGCTGCGCCTGCGTTACGTCATCCGGCAGTGTCTCAAGCCGGCGGGTGGCGAATTGCTGGGCCAGTTGCCGGCGGTCTGGGAGCGGATTTTCGCCGCAGCTGAACCGGTTGAATCCCGGCTCACTCCCTTCCGCCTCGCTATCCCGACGCGGGTGGATTCCCACGTCTCGCTGACTCCGCCGAAAGGTTGGCAGCTGGCTCCGCTCACTGGCCGCAACGCGAACGACGCTTTTTACGAAGCCTCCGCCCTTCCTCGAATGAGCAGCGGCCGCCTCGAGCTCACCGCCTATCTCCGCCGGATGACGGGTGATTTCGATGGCCAGTACTATGGCCCCTTTATGGGGTCTTCAAACAACGTGCTCTCGTTCTTCGAACAACCGCTGGTATTTCGGAAGGCGCTGACGGCGAAATAGGGAGCTACAAGTTGCCGAAGGGTAACGGGGTACGGGCTCTGGCAGGATTACCGAAGTCGTAACGTAGTGCTTGTGTTCCGCGAAGGAGAGGCCACTGTCGCGGACAGTGCCAAAACCAAATTACTCGTTCGAAAAGCGCCGCCGGGATCTCGCCAAAAAAGCGAAGAAAGAGGAGAAGCGTTTGAAAAAATTGGAAAACAAATCCACCCCCGAAGGTGAAGGCGAAGCTGAGGCTTCGGCTGAAGGCTCTTCGGAAGAGGCTGCTCCGCCGACCCCGGAAGCGTGAAGCGTGGCAAGGAACCGGAACCTGGCGCACGGGCGCGGGTGCTGGTCTTGGTCGATGAATCCAATGTGTTGAGTTCGGCTCGCGCGACGAGCCGCAATCTCGATTGGATCAAGCTAAGGGATTTCCTGGTTCGCGCGGAAGAGGGGCGGGCGTTGATCGAGATGGTGGTTTACGCGGGGCTGCCTCCGGCGATGCCGGAGTGGCAAACGGAGCGGGACAAAAAGAACAAATTTCTGCACTGGCTGCGTGCGCATAGTTTTCTCGTCGTGGCCAAGGATGGCTCGCCCTCGGAGGAGGGCCACTACAAGGCCAACGTCGATGTGCTGATGGCGATCGATGCCGTGGAGCTTTCCCGCGATATGGCGCCGGATGTGGTCGTGCTCGTCACGGGGGATGCGGATTTCGCCCCGCTGGCGCTGCACCTGCGGCGCCGAGGGATCCGGGTGGAAGTAGCGGCGGCGGCGCCGAACCTTGGGAGCGCCCTGAAAGGCGCGGCCAATGAGGTGATCGATCTGGTGCCGCTTTTCGCGAGTTTTGCGACGGTATAGGTCGTCTTCGACCTATTCGCCCAATGGGCGCGAGCTTTACTCTACCCCAGCCAGCCTGAGTGCGGTGGGGAGGGGGTGCGGCCCATCGCCGCCCAACTTGGCGTCGACCACTTCGAGGCGGCGAATGAGATCGAGCACATCGCGGCGGGCGTACGGGCCACCGGCCGCGGCGCAAAAGTGGGTGCGGCAGCCGAAGGGGCGGCCTTCGTAGATCAGGCAGCGGCCGGCGGCATTCAGGAGCGGGCAAGCGCCATCCTCCCGTTCGGGGAGACGGGTGCGGCCGGAAGCGCGCAACGCTTTGGCGGCGACCAGGGCTTCTCCCTTGGTGAGCTGCGGGATGCGGCCCGTGAGATGAAACTGGCAGCAAGTCGTGCGGCCTTCACAGGCACGCTCCACGGGCCGGGCCGCGAGATCGGTATATACCGCGCGGATTTCGGCGAGGGCCTCCCGATCGTCGGGGACGCGGCCTTTTACAGGAGGGCGAGCTGAGGGGCGCGGTCGGGATGCCACGGGTTGCGGGTGAAGTTGCTGCCGGCCAAGTCGGCAATGATGGCTGCGCCGAGGGCGAGCACGGCGTCCACATCCAGTTGATGATGCTGGGGACGAAAAGGGGCGAGATTCCGCTCGGCGAGGGCGAAAAGCCGGGAGGCCGGGGCGAGGCGGCGGCCGTCCTTGGGGTGATCGGGCCGGGCGAATTGCTTCTGCAAATGCACAAAACCACCGGCAAACTGGATCAGGCCCTGGTAAAAAGGAGCGTCCGGGCCGGTTTCCGTGAGCCAGAGATCCTCCAGAACATCGTGCGCCTCGTAATACTGTCCGGAATTAAAACACGTAAAGTAGCCCGTATAGCGCGGATCGAGCCCCTCGGCCGCTGGGGCGGCGAGCTGGCTGACAAAGTCTCGGATCCGATCACTCTTTTTCATCGCGGGATGTGGTGGGGCCACTATTCTCCACCCATTGTGTGTGACAAGATGCGTTTGAACTCAGAGTCAGCCGGCGGCCAACAGCCGGTGGCGCCCTGATGACTGCAGGTCAGCTTGCCCTCGTGATCGTTGGGCTGGTGATCCTGCCGGCCAGTTCCGCCCTTTTTTCGGCGGTGGAAACGGCTCTCTTTTCCCTGCAGCCGCATCATATCGAGCGGCTGCGGCGCCGTCGGGCCAGCCTCGGAGCGGGGATTTCGCGGCTCATGGAAAATCCCCGGCGTCTGCTCAGCGCCATCCTGCTGGGCGATGCGCTGGTCAATCTGCCCCTGATCGTCCTCGGCCTGTTCCTGTTGCACACCTATGTGCCCTGGCCGATCCCGTGGTGGGGCGCGGCGCTGATCCTCTTTTCGATCATCGTTTTCCTTTGCGACCTGATCCCCAAGCTCCTCGCCCTGAACCAGACCTACCGGCTGGCCAAAGTCGGGGTGCGGGTGATGCGGGTGTTGATGCCCATTTTCGATCCCCTCTCGCGGGTGCTCCAGCGAATCAGCGAATGGATGGCCGATCGCCTTACGCCGAGCTGGGTGCAGCCGGTGCCGTATATCAGCGAAGACGAGCTCGAAACGCTCGTCGATCTCAGTGCCGAGGAGGGGGCCTTGCACGAGACGGAGAGTGAGATGATCCACGAGATCCTCAAGCTGGGCGATAAAACTGCGCGTGATTGCATGACGCCACGCGTCGAGGTGTTCGCTGTGCCGGATGATCTGACGAATGAAGAACTCATCCCGCGGCTGCGCGAAGCCCGCCTGCGCCGGGTGCCGATCTATGGGGAGACACCGGACGATTTGATCGGCGTGCTCGATGTGCAGGCCTTTCTGCTGACGCCCGGAAATAGCCACTACACCGAACTGCTCGCGCCACCGTCGTTCGTGGCGGAGACGATGAAAGCGCTCGATTTGCTGCGCAGCTTTCTCACCCATCCGCAAGCCATGGCGTTCGTGGTCGATGAACACGGTGGAGTGGAGGGCCTGGTGACGCTGGCCGATTTGGTGGAAGAAATCATCAGCGACGCCGTGCCGGACAGCGAACGCGAGTTGTACGTCGAAGTGCGTGAAGACGGTGCCCTGCTGGCCAGCGGGAGCGCCCGGCTGGAGGACGTCGCTGAGCATTTGCCCTGTCCTCTCGAGGAGGAAGGCATCGATACGATCGGTGGTCTCATTTTCAACCGTCTAGGAACTTTACCGAAGCTTGGCACCCAGCTGGATCTCGATGGTTTGAAGGTGACGGTGCAGCGGGTTTCGCGGAAACGGATTGAGGAAGTGTTGATCGAGCTGCCACCCGGCTACTGCGAAGAAGCGGAAGAAGGGAAAAAGAAGAAAGAAGAGGGAGCTGAATGACCTGGATCCTCGTGATTTTGCTGCTCGTCGTGGCTTTCCTCTTCTCCGGGGTGGAAGCCGGGATTCTTTCGATGAACCGGGTACGGCTGAGGCATCGCGTGAAGCAACGCGACCGGGCGGCCTTGAAGCTGGAACGGCTGCTGGCGCGGCCTGAGCGATTGCTCATCACCGTGCTGGTGGTGACGAATCTCGCGAGCGTTTTTGCCGTCACCCTCGCGGCTGAAGAGTGGGTCTCGGCGTACGGACAGAAGGGCTATTTCCTGACGCTCGCGGTGTTTCTGCCGATCTATCTCTTTGGCGTGGAATTGCTGCCCAAAGCGCTGTTCCGACGCTTCCCGTATCGCGCGGTGGCCTGGCTCGCGGAGCCGCTCCGGCTGGCCGATCTGTTGCTGACGCCGTTGCATGCGCTGAGCGGTGGACTGTCGCGGATACTGGGGGCCGAAGCGCAGGAAGGGCAGAAGCTCTTCGTCGCGCGGGAGGATTTTAAATACCTGACCATCGAGACCGAGCGCGCTGGCGAACTCAGCCAGGTCGAGCGGAAGATGATCCACGGGGTGGTCGACTTCCGCACGGTGACGGCGCGCGACGTGATGATCCCGATCGAGCAAGTGAAGGCGATTTCTGCGGGTGCGGATCTTTCCGAACTGATTGCGAAGGGGAAGGAGACGCATCTCGACCGCTGGCCGGTGCAGACCGAAAACGGTACCTTTAGCGGCATCGTGAACATGCTGGATGTCGCGCTGAGCGGACGCGAAGGCGGGCGGGCAGACAGCCTGCAGCGGCGCATCGTGAAACTCGCACCGAACGAACCGGCCTACACCGTGCTGCACAAGCTTCGCGCCGGCCGGAGCCGCATGGCGGCAGTCCTCGGTCCCGATGGAAAACCGATCGGGATCGTGACGTGGGAAGACGTCGTGATGCGCCTGGTGAAGAGCGCGATCAGCTGACGGGGCTGTCCTACTTCTTCAGGACTTCGCTCAAAACGCGGCCGTCGACGTTTTTCATCGGTGCGCCGAGCAGGGCGGCCATGGTTGGGGCGACGTCGGTGTTGTTCACCTTGTCGACGGTCGTGCCGGGCTGGATGCCGCTGCCCCAGGCGACGAACGTGCCGTGCAGGCCGGATTGATTGGGGTCGTAACCGTGGGTGCCTTTGACTTCCTCGGTCTTCGGCGTGATCACCAAATTGCCGCCGAGGGAGTCGGAGAAGGAATAGCCGCTTTTGGCCGAAAGAACGACGTCGGCCATCTTGGGATTCTGGCGCGGATCGACCAGGCCGTACTTCGCATAGTCCTTGGGGGTGATGACGACGTCGATGCCCTCGACTCCGGTGAAGAGTTTCGCGACCTGCTCGATCAACGCTTCGCGTTTTGCTTCATCGAGCACGTAGAGAAAGGTCGCGCCGCCCTGGCCGAGAGAACGCACGGAGCCACCGGTGATTTTTGAGCCTTCTGCGGTCAGCAGTCCGTTGTCGCGCAGCAGCACATTGGGCTGGATCTGCTGCTGGTAGGGGAAAAAGCCGTGATCGGAAGCGACGATCAGAGTGGCTTTGCCGGGGAAACTCTTCTTCAGCTCCTCCCAGACTTCGCGCACGCGGTCATCGGCAAATTTCACCGCGGCATAGGCCTCAGGCGTTTGCGGGCCCTTGGCGTGTTCGACATGATCGACTTCCACGAGGTGCAGCAGCGCGACTTGGGGCCGATGCGTGCGGATGACGTGATTGAGCATCTGCACGTACATCCGGTCGCGGTCCTCGCCGCGGCCCTTTTTGCACCACTCTTCCTGCTGCTCGTACGGGATGCCGGCGGCTTTGAATTCGGTGAGGAGCGAAGGTGTGGCTTTGCCTTGGAAAAGCTCGTTTGAGAAGACGTCGGGCACGGTCCAATCGAGCGTTTTCGCTCCGCGGCTGGCAGGCCAGATGATGGCGGCGGTCTTCAGGCCCGCTTCCTTGGCCACATCGTAGATCGTCGGCGACTGGACGATCTCTTCCTTGTCGAAAAGCGGGTCGGGGAGGAGTGGAATGACCTGGCCTTTGGCGCGATCGAGGTAGTTGTTGCCAATCACGCCGTGGCGGCCGGGATTCACGCCGGTGACCAGGGTGGTGTGATTGGGCCAGGTGACCGTTGGCATCGAGCACTTCATCGCCTTGGCCCGGGCGCCTTCGGCGGCGAGTTGGCGGATCGCAGGCATCTCTGCTTTCGGATCGTCGAAGTAGTAGTGCGCCAACCCATCGACACTGATCAGGACCACGATGCGGTCATTCGGGGCATCGGCGGCCCGGCAAGGGGTGAGCAGGGTGGAACAGCAGGCGGCGAGCAGCAGGAAAGGGGAGAACTTCATGGTGGGGTGATGAGGGGTTAAGTCATTTAACTAACTTGGCTTAGCTGGGAAACGAAAGAGGCGGCCTTGGGATAAAGGCCGCCTCTTGAAATTCAGGACTCGAAGTCCTGATGAATAGGTTTGCGGGTGCGAACTACGTCGTCGCGGCGGGTTCTTCCGCCGGGGCCGCATTGCTCTGCGGAGAAGTTTCTTCCGAGGTCACCGACACGGCTGCGGTCGAGGTCGGCTCAGCCGCCGGGATTTCGGCGACCGGTTCCGGCACCTCCAGGGCTTCGGCGAGGGTGGTCGGAGCGGGCTCGGCGATCGCTTCGGAAACCGCGATTGGCTCAGGTTCTGCGGCCGGTGCGACTTCGGCAGCGGGTGTCTCGGCGAGCGCGGCCGGAGCCGTTTCCGTCGGGGCATCTTCCGCCGCCGCGAGCGGGGCGGGAGCCTCGGCTACGGGAGCTTCCGAGATCGGGCTTTCGGCAATGGATTCTTCGCCTTCGGCTCCAGCCGTTTCTTCCACCGCGGCGGCCTCCGCCGGAGCAGCGGCTCCCGCCTTGCCGGCAGGTTCCGTAGCGCTCTTCGGCGGCAGCGGGACATCGAGACGGCCATCGGCGAATTCGATCACGTGACCGGCGATGAGCAGGTAGTGGAGATCGGTGGCGAGAGCGGTTTTTTCCGGGGCCTTTTCGGGCGCCTCGAAGTTTTCGCCGAGCAGCTTCACGCCGAGATCGTGGCGGGTGCAGCGTGGGTGGGCTTCGATGGTCCGGAGGATGGCAAGCACGCTGTCGCGCGCCGGCTGATTCACCGGATAACGGTGCGGGCGGATGGAGCTGGCGTAGACCATCCGTTTGCGATGCTTGAAGAAGTGCAGGCCGGCCTGGACCAGCGCGGGGCGCATGTGATTGACCACCGTGGCCGGGAAGCCCATTTCGCGATCGAAAGCGTCGCGCATGGCGGCATTCAGGCCGCGATCGCCGGAGTGGCGTGAGGCCGGGCCGGAGGTTTCCAGCGTGCGGCCGCTCTTCACTTCCAGGGGCAGATACTTGGTGCGGAAGTGCGCTTCCACTTCGGCGGGCGACTTGAAGGTCACCGGCTCAGCTTCCAGCTTCGTCGAGTAAGTGGTGGTCGAGCGGGCTTGTTCCTTCCAGTCGTTGATCGACTGCTCGTCTTTGACGATCTCGATCTCGCGCTGCTGGAACTCCCCAAACGACATGCGGCGGCTGTAGCGCTCTTCGTAAATGCGGCGGAGCGCCGGTTGGTAGCCGTGGTGATTCGTCGGTCCGAGCATCAGGCCGCTCGCGCGGAGCTTGGCCACACTGGTGAAGATGCCCTTGGGCGGTTCGCCCTGGACCACTTCTTCGCTGTAGTACTTGTCCTTGAGATTGCGGAAGGCGTCACGCTCCACGAGTGCGCGTTCCTGTGCGATCGGGCCGTCGCCGACCTGGAACAGGGTGATGCTATCGTCCTGTGTGGTAAGGCGCACGCGATGGCGATCGGGCTTGCTGAGGAAGAGTTTGGCCGTGCCGAAGACCGGGAAAGCGCGGTGCGAGGATTTGATTTCCTTCGCGATGGCTTCGAGCATGCCGGGCTCGGGGAAGAATTCGACCTTCACCTTGGCCGGCGGGACTTCGGGCTCGAAGTGGCGCTCATCGCGCCGATCGTCGTGGCGCGGACCACGATCATCGCGGCGGGGGCCTCGCGGGCCGCCTGGGCCGCCACGGTCGTCGCGACGCGGGCCGCGGTTGTCGCCGCCAGGGCGAGGTCCGCCGGGGCCACCGGGTCGGGGGCCACCGAAGCCACCAGGGCGCGGGCCGCGGTTATCGCCGCCGGGACGAGGACCACCGGGACGGGGTCCACCAGGCCGAGGGCCTCCTGGACCGCCGGGACGAGGGCCGCGACCGGGACCGCCGCCAAAGCCGCCGGGGCGTCCTCCGCGTCGGTCATCGCGTCCACGCCGTTCGGATTCTCCTTCGAAATCGGCATAGCGATTGCCCTGCGACTCGCTCTCCTTCAGCCAGTCGGGCAAAAATTTCAGGTCCAGGTTATCGGGCAGGTCGCTCATGTGTAGGGGCGGGGTGTAACGCGGGTCGGGGAAAAAGGAAAGGGAAGCTGGTTTCGGGCCGTGAAAAATTCACAGAACAAAAGGATTGCACGTCGAGGGATGCTCGCTACCCCTTGGCGGCCCTAAACCAAGTTAAAAATAACCCACCACTGACCGCCATGTCCGAAAAAACGATCGAAGAGAAAGTCAAAGATATCATCGTCGAGCAGCTCGGCGTGAACCCCGAGCAGGTGACCCGCGAAGCCTCCTTCATCGAAGACCTCGGCGCCGATTCCCTCGACACCGTCGAGCTCGTGATGGCTTTTGAAGAAGAGTTTTCCATCGAAGTTCCCGACGAAGACGCTGAAAAGCTCCAGAAAGTCGGCGACGTCGTGGACTACATCGAGGGCAAGCAGGCCAAATAAGGCCACTTTCGTAGTCCTGTTTTTAAGAGCACGCGATCGCAAGGTCGCGTGCTCTTCTTTTTTGCCCAGATGTTTGCGGGTGGGGCTTCCTATGCCGAACGGCTGATCACATTCATGGCGTTCTCGCCTTCCGCCGCTGATACAGCGGCGGCTACAACGGTCTCGCCGGGTATGTCCCGTTTTCTCAAAGGGCGCGTGTAGCCGCCGCTGTGTCAGCGGCGGTTGGGGGGCTCTACGTGGCAACGAGCGGCCCCATCACGAGCAGGGCCATACAGCCGTCGGGGGAGATCAATTCGTGGTGATGGGTGCCCGGCTCGGCGTGAAGAAAATCACCGGGCCCGAGAAGGCGGCCCTCGGTTTGGAGGTGTCCGGAGATCACATAAAGGTCCTCCGCGCCGTGGTGATCGTGATCCGGTACCTTTCCGCCGGGAGCCAATTGCCCCAGGATGACTTGATACGGGCCGCCCGGGGTGCCGGAGAGAACTTTGATGCGAAAACCGGGCGAACCGGTTTCGATCCAGCCTTCTGGACCCGCGAGCGTAAATGCGAATCCCGCCGGTACCGGCATGCCCGGGGTGGCGCGTGGAATCTGGGGCGTGGCCGCGGCGGCAGCGAGCACCCGGCTGCGCAGACCTTCTGCCGGCACGACCCGGGGACTTTCCGCCGTGGCGAGAGCGGCGGCAGTTTCCATGAATTCGGAAAGGACCGCGCGCACCTCGGGATCGTGCGCGGCGAGCGCTTCGAGCTGGGCGGCTTCCGCCGGCTCCAGGGCACCGAGGGCGTACCCCGCGGCCAATTCTTCGAGCGTCTTGCGGGTCATAAATGGAGTGCCTCCCTCATCGCGATCATGCCGCGACGAATTCGTGCTTTGATGGTTCCCAGCGGAGTCGCGAGCTGGGCGGCAATCTCCGTCTGGGAGAGGCCGCTAAAAAAGGCGAGTTCGATGGCGTGGCGTTGCTCCGGGGGCAAAGTGGCGAGAGCCGCGCGCAGCAGCTCCAAGGTCTCCAAAGCGGAGGAAGCACCCGGTGCCGTCACGAAAGCGTCCGCGGTTTTGGCAATCTCCGCGGCGGCCCGTTCGACCGCTTCGACCCGCCGCTGACGAGCGCGCAGGCGATCAATCGCCTTGTGCCGCACGATCACGACCGCCCAGCTCGACGGTTTGCCCAGGGTGCCGTCGTAGTGCGGTGCGCGTTCCCAAATCGTCCGGGCGGCATCCTGCAAGGCTTCCTCGGCTTCATGCTGATCGCCCAGGACCCGGAAAGCGACCGAGTGCAGCAGGACGGCGTGGCGGTCGTAAAACTCGGCGAAAGCGCCGGCATCGCCCTGCCCACAGCGGGTCATGAGCTCCGCGTCGGTCGACTCAGGGGCAGGGAAGGCTCCGTCGGGTGATTCGAGCATGGGTCGCCATTCTTCCAAGTGACCTTTTACTCCGTGCGGCCTCCAGCGCAGACCGCTGGTCCGGACAGAATACAAAAAGGGATGGCACGCGAGCGAGGCATGACGAAACCAAGGCCTAGCGGAAGCACGCGGCGGCGGCAAACAAGTTCCGGTTTTCATCGGGCGCCGGAAACCAGGTTGCGGAGCCGGAGCAGGCCCCGCCGGATGCGGGCTTTGATCGTTCCCAGCGGCGTGGCGAGATGGGCCGCGATTTCTTCGTGGGTCAGCCCGCTGAAAAAGGCGAGTTCCACCGCCTGCCGCTGCTCATCCGGCAGGCGCTTCAGGGCCGTGCGAACCAGGGTACGTTGCTCGCGCGAGACGGTTTCATCAGCCGATTCGTCTTCGCTGGCGAGCAGGGGCAGCCACTCCGCGGTTGCCCGTTCGACGATCCGCTCCACTCGATGCCGGGAGCGGATGCGATCGATCGCTTTGTTCCGCAGGATCATCACCACCCACGAAAAAGGGCTGCTGAGCTGCGAATCGTAAGTCCCGGCCTTGCGCCAGATGTAGATGATCGCGTCCTGCACCGCGTCCTCGGCTTCCTTCTCATCCTTCGTCATCTTCAGCGCGAGGCTGTAGAGCGTCACGGAATGGGTGTCGTAAAATTCGGCGAGGGCCTGCTGATCACCGGCGGCCATCCGGGTGATCAAATCGACCCCACGCTGGCGGGCCGGATCGTCGAGCGGGATCATCCGCTCGCGGCGGGGTTCAGCGGACTCATGCTCGGAGGGGTCACCAGTCATCGTTCGGGCAGAAGCGGGAGAAGATCTCCGGACGAACGCCCGCGAATGGCGACCGGATGCATGCCACTGGGAAAAAACCGGCGTGGCTGGTTCAATGCCCACGGTTGGCGAGTTTGAGGGTCAGTTCCTCCGCACTGCGCAAGGGGAGGGAACAACGTCCATCGGCGCAGACAAAGGCTGCGGGCACTTTCAGCACCGGATATTCGACATCCCGCCGGGGCAGTGCGCCTTCCGCCGGATCGTACCACTCGATGCGAGCCGCGGGCGGAGCCCCTTTCAGCGCGGCCGAGAATAGCGCCGTCGCTGCCGGATCGTCCTTGCGGCCGACGATGGTGAGGTGTGCAGGATCCTGGCGAAGTTCACGATCGGTGAGCAATACCCCGCTGGTGCCGAAGCCCAGCTGATCGAGCACCGCCGGGGCACTGGCGTAGCGAAACGCATGCTGGGCCATCGCCTTCCAGCGGTCGTCGCCGGTGTGGTGTTGCAGCAGATGCGCCCAGCGAGTGAGGGTGAGGTTTTCGTCGAGCTGCGGTTTGGCCGGCAAACCGGCGGCGGCGCTGGCTGCGGTGGCGTAGCCGAGCGAACCGCGAAATTGCTTTTCGATGAAGCCTGCGGCGGCTTCGGCCCGTTGCAGCCAGCGGCGTTCGGCGGTGACCGTATAGAGAGCGAGAAACGCCCGGCCCATGGCCAGCGTGTCGCTGAGATAAGGGCCGCCCGCATCGGTCTCATCGTGGCGAAAACCACCCTCCGCCAGGCTGCGGTGAGCGATGATCCAATCTGCGGCGCGGCGAGCTTCGGCGAGGACTTCTGCGTCTCCCGTGGTGGCGTAGAGCGCGGCGAGGCCGGTGATGGCGAGACCGTTTTCCCGCGCGTAGATATGCCGGTCGATTCGTGGAATGCCCTGGGCCCGCCGGCCGGCGTCATCGAGGGCGAAGTATTCTCCGCTGTGCTCGCCGGGTTTCAGATCGGCATCCTGGCTGACATAAAAGGCACCTTCCGGCGACCGGAGGAAATCGCGCAGATACGCCCGGATTTGCTGCGCGGGTTTGAGCCACTGCGGGTCGCCAGTGAGTGTCGCGGCGAGGGAAAAAATGCGCAGGTTTTCCGCCTGAAACGGCATGATCTTCTCGAAATGCGGATGATCCCAATCGCCGTCGGTGGAGTATTGGTACACGCCGCCCCACACCGGATCGATCAGCTTCAGCCCGGAGGTAAGCGTTTGTTTCGCCCTGGCCGCCATCGCGGCATCACCCGCGGCGCCTTCGACGAGGCAATACTCCAGCGCATCCCAATTCAGATACTTGTGCACGTCGCCCCAGCCGCCGCGTTCCTGGTCGTAGGCATCGAGGAAAGCCGTGCGCAGTTCGCCGCGCGGTTGCTCGCTCAAGGTTCCTTCTGCGGTCGGGACGATCACCGGTTCCGGTTCCACCGATGGTCCGGGCGAGGGATCGTCGATGATCGCCTGAAGCATCGAGGCCATCGGCTTCGGCGGAATATAACCACGCCGTTTCACGATTTCGCTGCCGTCGATGTTAAAGACGATGGTTGCGGGCCAGCCGTAGTCTTCATAGCGATTGGCCAGATCCGGGCGGGAATCCTGATCAACGCGCACAGCGATGTAGTCGTTGTTGATCAGCGCGATCACTACCGGGTCCGCGTATGTGATCTCGTCCATCACATGGCACCAATGGCACCACACCGCCCCGAGATCGAGCAGCACAAAACGGTGCTCTGCTTTGGCTCGCGCGAAGAGATCATCGCTCCATTTCTCCCAGTGGATCGCCGGTGCTTTTTCTGCGGCGGGCAGGTGCGCCAGTCCGAGAGCGCAGAAGATCGCGAGAGGAAGGATGAAGCGTTTCACGGTATCGGTTATTGCGGCGTGAAGGCGTCCGCAGACGCAGGATTTCTACAGGTCACGGATGAGCCTGCGGAGCCGGGACGACTTGCTCGATCGTGACCCCGCACGGATAGGAACGGTGACGCTGCTCACTACGCAACACGGCGCCGTGCCGCCATGTCAGCGCGTGCGCGATCCGGCCTCGCCAACGCAGCGTGGTGGCCGCGGACTGGCGCAGCCAGCGGGGTGAAACGGGGAGGCCGAGCGCCTCCGCCAGTCTGGGTTCGATCAGCGCCCGCATGATGGGCTGCACGGCGAGTTTCAGCGGCCACGGAAACCAGCGGGCGAACATCCCGAGCGTTGCGGTGGCGACTCGTTTCCCGCCTTCCGAAAAACGAAAACGGGTCGCTTCGAACTCGCGGTTGTAGCGCTCGAATTCCGCGTAGTCCGCAGGGATTTCGCGGATGTGCATGCGGAGGCCGACTTCCCGCCAGAAACGAAAATACGCGAGCCGTTCGACCTCGTGGAGTCGCCGCCAGCCGAAGCGTTCATTCCAGCGGATTGGCTCGAAAATGAAGGTCGAGAGCACGTAGAGAAAATCCGCATTGGCGATCTGAAAACGGCCGTGGATTTCATTCATCCGCTGTAGGGCCGCTGCGCCTCGGGCGCTGTCGTAGCCGTGCTCCATCATCCCGCTGACGATGAGATCCGTGTCGTCGTAACGCTTCTGGGTTCGCTCCGTGAATTCACCCGTCCGTGCGAGCAGCATGGCAACGCTCGGCACGCCGAAAGTTCGCAGCAGGGCAAACTCCAGTGCGCGCGTGGTATCGAATGGGAAATCGCAGCGGGTGCTGAGAAAAACGATCCGTTGATGATCCGCCACCGGGTCGAGGGTGAGGATTTCGGGCAGAGCCCCGGACCGGAACGAGCGGCGCTGGGAAGGCAGCGGAAGAGACGAGTTCATGGCGGATCTGCGGCGGTGCGCGGCCCGGGGAATTTCAGATGCAAATATTTTCATTACGCATCCAAATTGAATTCCCCTTCGTTCAGTATTTTCCCGCGAAAAAGATGCACGTTTCGAGTGGCTTTGCCGCGATTGATTGCCTTAAAAAACGCACCCATGCCCAGAACCCCCATTCTGTTGCTCCTCTCTCTGGTATGTTCGTCGCTAGTCCTCGCGGCTGAAGACGATGACGACGTGACCATCCAAAAGGACGTCGCTTACCTTCCTGCTGAACGCGCGGAAAAGGCCGACCTTTATTTACCGGGCAATCGCAAACCCGAACAACGCAGCCCAGCCGTCGTGATCATCCATGGCGGTGGCTGGACCAGTGGCGACAAAGGCGCCGCGCGCGAGATTAACATCGGCACCACGCTGGCGAAAAACGGCTACGTGGGCATGAGCATCAATTACGCGCTGGCCACCCTCCGCGGTACGGAGCCCACCTGGCCGCAGAATCTCTACGACTGCAAAACTGCGGTGCGTTGGCTGCGCAAAAATGCCGACCGTCTGCAAATCGACGTCGATCACATCGGCGTGATCGGCGGGTCCGCCGGGGGGCATCTCGCCACGATGCTGGCGCTGACCGGGGCAGAGACGAAACTCGATCCCGGGAACCCATACGGCGAGCAATCTTGCAAGGTCCGCTGCGCCATCGATCTCTACGGCCCGGTGCTCTGGTTTGAGCAGCGCGATCTCACCATGTTCCGCAAAAAGCGCAGCGAAGCGCCGGAACTCTACCGCCAGGCGAGTCCGCTCTCGTATATCGATAAAAGCGATCCGCCGATCCTGATCATCCACGGCACCGCCGATGGTACGGTGGATCTCGCCGATTCCAAAGCGCTCGACGCCGCGCTGGAAAAAGGGAACGTCAAACACCAGCTCGTGATCGTCGAAGGCGGCAAACACAGCTTCCACCTCGAACCACCACAGCAGGACTTGCGGCCGCTGGTGCTGGCCTTCCTGGCCGAGCATCTGAAGCCGAAGCCGTAGGCACGAAAGCGCCGGGGAAACCCAGGAACTGCAGCAGACGCTTGAGTAGCCAGGTCCGATCCCTCCGCCGCTGACACAACGGCGGCTACACGCCGCACGTAAAAAGCGGATCGCCTCAAAGAAGCCGTTGTAGCTGCCGCTGGGTCAGCGGCGGAGGCGAGAGACGCGGCTTTGGCTTCAAGACGTCCTCGCTAAAAACAGGCTGAGTTTGGCTATTTCGATAGCCAAGGAAAAACGCGACGCCGGGTTGGGTTGTTGGCGTCTTTCCAATCCCCCAAAACATGAACGCATTTCGGATTATCGCAGTAGTCGGTCTTTCCCTTTGTTCGGCCACCTGGTCGGCCGCACAGTCTCCCACCCTCCGTGCGGGAGCCGCTGCGGTGGATATCTCGCCGAAGGAATTTCCGCTCAACATGCCCGGCGGGTTCAGTGCCAACCCGGCTACGGGGGTAAACGATCCGCTGCATGCGCGTGCGCTCGTGCTCGATGACGGGACGACTGCGCTGGCCATGGTGGTGGTGGATAATCTGGGGGCGGGTCCCGAAGTGCTCGATGAGGCCAAGGCGATCGCCGCGGAACGTACAGGGCTGCGGCCGGATCGGATGCTGATTTCGTCCACGCACACGCACACCGGGCCGCCGGCCGGGAAAAAGGATTCCACCGGGACGGTCGGGGCTTACCGGAAAGTTTTTGTGGAAGGAGTCGCCGAGTCGATCATCCGCGCGCATGCGGCCCTGCGGCCAGCGGCTTTGGGGGCGGCAAGCCATCCGCTGACGGAGGAAGTTTTTAACCGGCGCTGGTACCTGAAGCCGGGCAAAATGCCGCTCAATCCCTACGGCCGCCTCGATCAGGTGAAGATGAATCCGGGCACCGATCCCTCCGTGCTCGACCACCCGGCTGGGCCGACGGACCCCGATATCACGGTGATCTCCGTGCAGGATACGAAACGGGTGCCGCTGGCGCTCTACGCGAACTACTCGCTGCACTACGTGGGCGGTTCTCCGGCTGGGTTGATGTCGGCCGACTACTTCGGTGAATTCGCCCGCGTGATGCCCTCCCGGCTGCGGGGCAAGGAAGACTTCGTCGCCATGATGTCGAACGGGACGTCGGGGGATATCAACAATATCCCTTTCGGGGTGATCCGCCCGCCGCGGGAACCGTTTGAGCAGATCCGGATCGTCGCGCAAAAAGCCGCGGATACTGCGTGGTTCGCGCAGCGAAAGATTGAGAAGCATCGCAGCGACCTGCGCCTCGCCATGGTGCAGCGCGAAATCTCGCTCAAGTACCGCCGCCCGACCGAAGAGCAGGTCGCCGAGGCCAAAGCCGTGCTCGCGGTGAAAGACCCCGCAGGAATCGAAGCCCAGCCGCGGCTCGCGCAGAATTACGCCCGCAACATGGTGAACGCCGCTGAGCGCACCGAGGATACGCTCAAGGCGCAGCTCCAAGCCATCCGCATCGGGGATTTGGTGGTGTGTGCGATCCCGTTTGAGACCTTTGTAGAAATCGGCCTCGACCTCAAAAAGCGCAGCCCGTTTCCGCAGACCATGGTCGTGGGCCTGGCCAATGGACGGCATGGCTATCTTCCCACGCTGGAGCAACATCGTCTCGGCGGCTATGAAACCTGGCTCGGCACGAATGTCGTCCAGGAGGACGCGTCTGTCGTCATTACGGACACGATGCTGGCCATGCTGGCCGAGCTCAAAGCGGCGTTTTAGCTCAAAAAAAGGCTTCAGATCCGTGGCTCGCGCAGCCCTCTGTGTGAGATGAAAAAGATCATCCTGCGCCTTTGGCGCAGGCAGTTATCGGTTCACGCAGGGGCTGCGTGAACCACGGTCAGACAGCCACGCGCCCCTTCCATTACTTGAGCTTCCGCTGACTTAGTTCCACAGCCCGCGGAGATCCGGGTCGGCTTTGGCGTTCTTACGCATCGCCGCATTCATCTGGATGGCGACGTTGATGCACTGGCGGGCGGTCTTGATATCGCCCAGCTGTGCTTCGTAGCAGGCCAGGTTGTAGTGGAGGATGCCCGTGCGCCGAATCCATTCCGGGGCCGTTTCGAGGACAGAGAGCGCTTCCTCGCCCTTCTTCATTTTGTGCAGGGCAAAGGCGCGCTGAACGGTAAATTCATCACGATCGGGATGCGTCTCGATCCCGTGTGCGGCGAGGGTCTCCACTTCCTTCCAGCGCTTCAGATGCAAGAGCACGCGGTTGCGTGCGAGCAGCACCTCAGGCAGCTCGCGCTCCGGGTCGGGCGCGCTTTCAATTTCCTCCAGCGCTTCATCGGCCAAGCCGAAAAAGAGATACCCGTCAGCGGCCCTTAGGGAACGCTGGGTTTCCGGGCTATGAGGCTGAGACTGCGGATGGTTCAAGTAGAGCATCGGCGTTGGTTTCTTTTTTATCAAATAGCACTACCAATGCCAACTTCAGGTGCTCCCCTGAATCCCGCCGCCGCTCCGCCCCTCAACGCTGAAAAATGAGCCCTTCTGCGCTTAGCATCGCTCAAGCCACGCCGGCCTTGGGGGTGAGCTCCTGCGCCAAGACGGCGCACCCGGGTGGGCGAGAATAGCGTCTCGGCGTCGCGGTTTGTTCGCCTTCCTAAAAACTGACCGTCAGTCGAAGCCCAGCGACCAGGGCATCCGGCGTTTGCCCGCTGCCGCCCGGCTGGATGATCCACTGGAGGTCCGGCTGGACCACGCACCAGGACAGGGCCTGGTACTCGTAGGTGCACTCGAGGATGGCCTCGTAGTCCAGGCTGGCCTGCCGTCCCTGGCGGGCTTGATGACCGACTTCCAGCCGCGAAAAACCAAGCGATAGCCGGTCGCGCGCGTCGCTTTGCCAGAGGCCGGAGTAGACGAGCCCGAACTCGTAGGACGACTGGTAAACGTTGCGTCCGGCGGGAGCCCGGGTGGCGCGCCCGAAGGCCCCCAGGCCATCCGCCCGGGTGCCGGGCTCGCGCCAGATTTCCTGCTCGATACTCGCGTAGACCGCTTCATTCCCCCGAACACCCCGGCCGGTCGGCTGATCCGTGAACCGATCGGATACCGCGGAAAATGTGTCGGTGTGGTACACCACGCCCAGTTTGTAGCAGGCGCCCAGAGGCGCTGGCCCGGTGGCATTTTCGGGAGGCGCAGGGGTGCGATAGCTGATTTCGGCAAATAGCATCGCGCCTTCATCGGATCGAAGGGCGAAGTGAGAGCCCCAGTGGTTCAACTCATTGGAGAAAGCGGCGCGGGGGCTGGGATCGGGGAATACGCCGGGCGCGGGGTTGCCGTCGTAGGCTCCGAATTGGACGCTCCAGCCGCTCGCCGGATTGATCCGCAGTCGCACCCCCAGCGTGCTGTACGGGTAGGTCGACATCGGAAAATTCCCGGTCAGGGCACTCGCGGCGCCAAAGGCCGAATTGATGAATGGCCCGGCCATATCCAGCGTGCCGAATTCGGTATCCGCCGCGAGAAAACCGATGCGCAGATTCAACCGATCGCGAAAAGCCGATTGCTCGATCCACGCTTCGTAGAGCCGCAGGGAGTCGTACGCGTCGATGTTGCTGACGTCGGCCAGATCGCCGGTGAATCGGGTCGAAAGACTGGGTCCCTGGGGATTGCAGAGGGCTGCGTGCAGCTTCGCCCCTGGCCAGCCGGCGAGTTTCTCTGCATCGAGATCCGCGTTGAGCAGGAGCAGCCCGTCGTAAACGCCGCCGGTGCCGCGGCCACCCCGGACATTGCCCAAAAATTCGGCGGTGTAGCTGGCGCTGAAAGTCAGTCCGCGCTCCTCGAGATCGTGACGCCAGCCGCTGGCGGTTTCACTCGACGGTGGCTCGCCTGCGGAACTCCAACCGGAGGCCAGCAGGGCAGCAAAGAGAAATTGGGCAGTACGAGCGGAATTGTGGGTCGCAGGCAATTCCATCCAAGCCCCAGCCAAGCCGATCCACGGGTGAGGAGCGAGCTTGTTTTATCGCGTCGCGCCCGCGCTTCACGAAGGGGAGGATTTGGCGGACGCCGAATCGAGCGCCTGCCGCACGCTGCGCAGGAGTTTTTCTGCGGTCATTGGTTTGGACAGGAGCAAGAGAAAGGGAGGCAGGGAGGCGGCCAGGTTTTCCGCGAGGCCGCTCATGATCACCAAACCGATCCGTGGTACCCGGCGATGTATTTCGGTGAGTATTTCGAATCCGCTGATTCCGGGCATCATTTGATCGCAGACCACCGCCCGAATCTCGGCCCGATGGGCCTCGAAGGCTTGCAGGCCGAGTTCGCCGTTCTCGGCAGTGACCACCCGGTAGCCTTGGGAAACGAGGGTGCGTTCGCAGACATTGCGGGTGGCTTCGTCGTCATCGATCACCAGCACCGTTTCGCCGCGGCCTTTTGGCGGGAGTTTGATTTTTGGGGTGCGGGAAGCCGGCGTCGGCGCGAGCGCTGCGGGCAGGTAAATCTGGAAAGTGGTGCCGCTACCCAGCGCACTCTCCACGCGGATCGTGCCGCCATGCGAACGCACGATGCCGGCGATCGTCGACAGGCCGAGGCCGGTGCCTTTGCCGATCCCCTTGGTGGTGAAAAACGGGTCGAAGATTTTTTCCAGCGTCTCTGGAGACATCCCGGTACCGGTATCGGCGACGCTGAGCCGCACATAGGCGCCGGCTGGGATTTCCCCGGTGAAGCCTCGCAGTCCGCCGGGCAGTACGCGTGCATTTTCCGCGGTGATCCGGACGGTGCCGCCTTCTGGCATGGCGTCCCGGGCATTCACGCACAGGTTCAGCACGACTTGTTTGATTTGCGTCGGATCGGCAAACACCGGCGAGATTTCCGCATCCCAGCCGACCTCGAAAGTGAGCGAGCGTTGATAGGCTGTCTTGAGGAAACTTTTCAGTTCCATGAGCAATTCGCCCAGGCGAATCTCGCTGCGCTGGCCTTCACTTCCGCGGGCAAAAAGCACGATCTGTTGCACGAGATCGGCTCCATGGGCGGCGCAAGATTCCAGGGTATCGAGGACCGCCATGTCGTCCTGGGTCTTGGCCAGTGGGCGCAGCATGCGTACGCCGATGAGCATGGGCGACAGAATGTTGTTCAGATCGTGCGCGATTCCGCCCGCGAGCATGCCGAGGCCTTCGATGCGTTGCGAGCGCTGCAGGTCGAGCTCGAGCTGGCGGCGGGTGGTGGCGTCGGCCTCGATACAGAGGATCGATTGCGGGCGGCCCTGTGCGTCGTTGACCAAACTCCAGGAACAGTCGACGACCAAATCGCCGCCGGTCGAGCGGGTATGGCGAAATTCACCGTGCCATTCTCCCTGTGCCAGCACGAGGGCCACGGCCAGGTCGAAATGCGCCTCCTGAGTGTGAAACAACACAGCGCGCGCGTCGCGTCCGATGGCTTCGTGACGTGGGATTCCGTAGATGCGCTCGGCGCTCGCGTTCCACTGGGCGATCGTGAAATTCAGATCGATGAGCCAGATCGCGTCGCGGGCTTTTTCGAGCAGGGAAGCCTGCTCGATCAGCGCCTGTTCCGTTGCCTTGCGTTCGCTGATGTTGCGGCCGGTCAAAAGCAGAAGCGCCTCGTCGCGAAACCCCGGGGGCATGCCGGCGGAAGCTTCGAGAAAACGAATCGAGCCGTCGGGAAAAAGCAGCCGAAATTCCAGATTCAGCCGCTCGTCGCCGGCGCGGGCCAGTTGCAATTGCGCCGCGAGTCCGGGCCGATCTTCCGGGTGGACCCACTCCAGAAAGCTGCGCGTGATTTGATCCACGTACGGATCGACAATGTGATGAAACGCCGCATTCGCGTATTGGGGCCGTTCCTCCAGATCCAGAAGCACGATGAAATCGCCGATGCTCTCCGCGATCTGCCGGAATTGAGACCGGCTTTTGCCCAGGGTTTCTTCCGCCAGCCGCCGGGCGGCGTCGCGTTCGGCGTCCTCCAGTGCGCTGTGAATGGCGGCGACCAGGCGGTTCGGCGCTTCCTTGAGCACGTAGTCGTTGGCACCGTGCCGAAGGGCCTCGATCGCGCGTTGTTCGCCGATCGTGCCGGAAAGAAAAACGAACGGAATTTCCGGCCGCTGTCTTCGGGCGATCGCCAGCGCCGATAGTCCGTCGAAATTCGGCAGGGTGTAGTCCGACAGGATCAAATCATAGTCGCCGGTTTGCAGCGCTTCTTCGAAGTCCTCCCGGGTATCCATCCGCCGGATTTTGCAGTCCGGCCATTCGGCGAAAAGCAACCCCTCAAAGATTTCTGCATCGGCCGCATCGTCTTCCAGGTGGAGGATTTTCATGGGGGAGGGGAGGGGGCAGCACCAAATCAGCAAAAACTATTCTCCCCAGGCTTTGATCGGCGCCTCTCGGCACCGGCGGGAAAAGAAAAGTAGGTGCAATCCCGTAATCGGGGGAACTCTCCCGCTGGATGCCCCCTCCGAATTTTTGATCCCCCTCATTCAAGGGCATTGGGCTCGATGCGCCAACGCGCACGCGGGTCGACTATCATCGATTTTGGGACCTTTGATCCTATCACTTGCCGAGCTGAGCAGGTGCATTCCACCCCGGTTGGAGTGGCGGAGAGGGGGGGATTCGAACCCCCGGTACGGAGTTACCCGTACAACGCTTTAGCAAAGCGCCGCTTTCGACCACTCAGCCACCTCTCCTTTGGAGGGCGAGAGGTAAAACGAACCGCGCCGGGCGTCAAAGGCTATTTCGCAGGGAACGCAGAAAAGAAGGAATTCCGGCGGGGAGAGCATCTCGCTCGGAGAAATGTGGGGAGGGGATTTGAAAGGGGAGGGCGCGGCGGTAAGGTCGCGGCCAGTGAAGCCCCCCTATTCCCGACTCCTTCTTGCGCTCCTCTTCCTGCCTCTGTGCACCGGCTGCGCCGTGTTGCAGAAGATTTTGCCGAAGCGGAAACCGATCCCGAAAGCCGAGCGGGCGCACCCGGAGCCGGAACGGGTGGGGGTGATCATGCTCGTGAATGAGGACGCCCATTTTGTGCTCATCGATACCACGAACGGAACGATCCCAACCGCCGGAACAGCGCTCAAGGTTTTGCGCCGGGATGCGGAGATCTCCGTGCTGCAATGCGGCGGGATTCAGCGCCGACCGTTTGTGGTGGCGGATATCGTCAGCGGAACCCCAGCCAAAGGGGATGTGGTGATGCAGTGATCGGCGGGATTTAAGCCAGCAGCGAGGGGATGAGGTGGCCGTGGACGTCGGTGAGGCGGCGTTGAATGCCGTTGTGATAGAAGGTCAATTTTTCGTGGTCGATCCCGAGCAGGTGCAGCGCGGTCGCGTGCAGATCGTAGCAATAGGTCGGATGCTCTGCGGCTTTGAAGCCGAGGTCGTCGCTGCTGCCGTAGCTCGCGCCACCGCGGATGCCGCCACCGGCCATCCAGGCGGTGAAAGCACCGGGATTGTGGTCGCGGCCTTTGCCGCCTTGGGAGGCGGGTTGGCGGCCGAATTCGCTGGTGCAGATGATCAGCGTGGAATCGAGCAGACCACGCTCTTTCAGATCAGTGAGCAGGGCGCTGGCGCCGCGGTCGAGAATCGCGCCCCAGTAGCCGTGGTCGCGGACGAGGTCTTCGTGACTGTCCCAGTTGGGCCGGATCTTTTTGGCCGTAGTGTTTTCGGCGCCGCAGTAGATTTGCACGAACCGCACTCCGCGCTCGACCAGGCGGCGGGCGAGCAGGCACTGCCGGCCGAAGGAGCCGATCTCGGCGTGATCGAGAGCGTAGGCTTCGCGGGTGGCCGCGGATTCGCGCTGGAGATCGGTGACCTCCGGCGCGCTGAGCTGGAGCCGGGCGGCGAGTTCGTAGGCGGAAATGCGGGCTTCGAGCAGGGTGTCGCCGGGATGTTCGGCGGCATGGGCGGAATTGAGCGAGTGGAGGAAATCGCGGCCCGCTTTTTCCGCTTCCGCAGGCTGTCGCTCGGCGGGGAAAAGATCGGCGATCGGTTCGCGGCCGGTGGCGGTTTCGATGACGGTGCCTTGATAGACTTGCGGGAGAAAACCGGCGCCCCAATTGACCACACCGCCCGGGGGCAGGCCGCGTGGATCGGGTAGCACCACAAAGGCCGGCAGATTTTCGCTTTCGCTGCCGAGGCCGTAGGTCACCCACGCACCCATGCTGGGGAAGCCGGGCCGGATGAAGCCGCTATTCATCATGAACATGGCGGGTCCGTGCAGCGCAGTTTTGCTCTGCATGGAGTGGATGAAAGCGAGGTCATCCACGCGTTTGGCCAGCTCGGGAAAGAGATCGCTCATCCATTTTCCGGTCTGGCCGTGCTGCTGAAAGGGCCAGTAGCTGGGCTGACAATTGCCGGGCTTGGACGCGAAGAAAGTGAGTTTGCCGTCGGGATCGAACGGCTTCCCCGCGCGGCGAATGAGCTCGGGTTTGTAGTCCCACGAATCGAGGTGGCTGAGGCCGCCCGGGCAGAAAATCTGGATCACCGCGCGGGCTTTCGGCGCAAACGGCGCGGGTTTAGGGGCGAGCGGATTTTGCGGCGCGGAAGCCAGGGCTCGATCGCGCGCCAGCAGCGAAGTCAGCGCGACTCCGCCGAGGCCGCCGCCGAGTTCCCAGAGGAAATTGCGGCGGTGGACGGCGCGCTGTTGCAAACCGCAGGGACAGGGAGAGTTCATTTCGACGAAGCGGTTTGCCACGGCGCCAGGCGCGCGGGTTTTTCGGTGAGGAAATCCAGCCCGGCGCGCAGGCGACCGTCTTTCGTCGCGAAGGCGTGGAAACCTTCGCTCTTGATGCCATTTGCATCGTAGCGATCGCGGCGGGTGGAGATCGCCTTGCCTTCCTTCAGCGCCCAACCCATCCAGCCGAAGCCGGCCAGCGCGAGCATTTCCGTATAGTAGCGGGCGACATCGGCGCGCACGACATCGTCGAGCGAGCCGGGGATGCACTCATTCACGAGGAAGGGTTTGCTGAACTTCTTTTGCAGCGCGGTGAAGCTGGCGATGAGCTTTTCCAGCCCGGCCTGATCGTGCGCGTAAGGATGCCCGCAGAGCACATCGCAAAGATCGGCGAAGGCTTCGATATTGGCCCCTGTCATGGTGCCGATGGTGATGGGTTGCCGCGCTCCGGCGGCGCGTACCGTTCCGGCGATGTCGGCGAGCCAGTCGTGCTCTTTGCGCGCGTAGTCGGCGGACATTTCTTTCGCCCACGAAGCGCCGTTCTGCGGTTCGTTGCAGAGGTCCCAGATGAGAATCCGGTCGTCGGCCACCAGCGGCGTCACGAGTGCGCGGACATATTCCAGGTGCGGCTTCCAGCCTTTCAGGATGTTTTCCAGGTAGGTGCCGCCGTAGTCGAACCGGTTGTCGTGCCAGCGATTGAAAAGCGTGGGCATGGTTTTCATCCCGGCTTCATCGATCGCCGCGACCGCATCGAGGAAATGGGCGGTGACCTTGTCGGGATCGGTCATCCACGCGGTGAATTCGATCCACAGGCGGATGCAGTTCGCATTGGCCTTTTTGGCCGGGACCAATTCTTCCCGCATCCGCGCGCCGTCGTACGCGGTCCAGGCTTCCTCGATCCGGGCGCCCCACGAAGGCACGATGCTGAACCCGCGGAGCCAGCCGTAATCGGGATAGGCATGGAGCCTCGATGGGGTCTGGGCACGCAGCGGGGCCGCGAGGGTCGCGGTCGCCGCGAGGGCGCCGAGGCGGAGGAAGGAGCGGCGGGGGAGGGAGGACTCAATCGACATAGACAAATTCGTTGGCATTGAGCAGTTGGCGGCAGAGCTCGGGGAGGTTTTGGGAACGGATGAAGGCGGCCGCGGCGGTCACTTCCTGGGGGGACGGTTTGCGGCTGAAAGCCAGGGCGAACGCGCGGGCGGCTTGAGCTTCCGGCGTGGGGCCGGCCTCTGCGGTCACGCGCTCGGCGAAGTAACCGGCTTGCTTGAGCATGAAGCCGTTGTTGAGCAGAGCGAGTGATTGCAGCGCAGTGGTGGTGACGTTGCGTGCGGGGGTGAAATTGGCCGGGTTTGGGCAATCGAGCGTGGTCAGGAACTGATGCGTCGTGGTGCGGACGACGAAGCGGTAAATGCTCCGGCGCCAGAGATCGGGCTGATCGGCGGTGATGTAACGATAGACCGGAGCGTAGGCTTCCTCGTAGTCGAAATCGCGGAAACCCGGGCCGTACATTTGTGCGTTCAGTTTTCCGCTCACGGCGAGCACCGCATCGCGCAGGGATTCCGCGTCGAGGCGGCGGGGATTCATCCGGCCGAGCAGGCGGTTGTTGGAGTCGTTCGGATCATTGCCCTGGCTTTGCTGACGGTAGGCCGCGCTGGTGCAGATGAGGCGATGCATCGCTTTGAGCGACCAGCCGCGCGAGGCGAATTCCTCAGCCAGCCAGTCGAGTAATTCGGGATGCGTGGGTTTGCCTCCGCCGAGACCAAAATCGCTCGGCGTATCGACGAGCCCGGTGCCGAAATGATAGTGCCACAGGCGATTGACCAGCACGCGGCGGGTGAGCGGATTGGCCGGATTCACGATCCACTCCGCGAGGGCGATGCGGCGCTGGGCTTCGGCCAGCTCGCCGGTGCCGAAGTCGGCCGGGATGCCCGCGATACAATGAAGCGTGCCGGGAGTGACGGCGTCGGCGGCCTGCTCGGGATCGCCGCGCCGGAGCACTTTGACTTCGGGCGGAACCTCGGTGGTGATGCCATACATTTTCGCCGGCTCGGGCAGCGTTTTCAGGCGTTTGGCCAGTTCATCGCGGCGTGTAGTG
>Ga0209050_1000594_pt1 | contig 57727 bp, 54 predicted proteins | sample Araplavi_mTSA_r2_FD_184276 | JGI IMG/M metagenome (GOLD analysis project Ga0209050, IMG submission 184276) | Arabidopsis root microbial communities from North Carolina, USA - plate scrape MF_Cvi_mTSA_r2 (SPAdes) (version 2) | ecosystem: Host-associated > Plants > Roots > Endosphere | place: USA... | reverse complement strand
CGCCGTTCGTCGATGACCTCCCCCATGGTGAGGTGATTGTATCGGGATTGGTTGCGCTGACGTTGCTCGCTGCCGTGCTGGCGATTGGTGAGCGGCGCTGGATTCTGGTGGTGGCGTCGTACCTCGGCCTTCAGCTGATGATTTCGCGGCTGGTCAGCCACCTGCATCCGGAGCTGCTCTCGCCGGCGGTGACTTATATCTCGGCGCTCGCTTTCAGCGGGTTCGTGCTCGCGAATTTGCTGCGCTTCGTCCTACGTGCTCCGCAGGTGACGACCGAGGTGCTCTGCGCCGGCCTCGCGACCTATTTACTGCTCGGTCTGAGCTGGAGCGCAGCCTATTTGCTCGTCGCGCATTGCCAGCCTGATGCGTTTTCCTTCAACGCCGTGGTCGTGCCGAGCCGGACGCTCCAGCCCTACGACGCGTTTTACTTCAGCCTCCTGACGCTGACGACCGCAGGCTACGGCGACATCACCCCGGTTTCGCGGGTCGCCCGCATGCTCGCGACGCTCGAGGCGATCGTGGGTGTGTTCTACGTCGCGGTGCTCATCGCCCGGTTGGTGGCGCTCTACTCGGCGCCGCCGAAATCGGAGTCTCGCTGAGCGGGGCGCATTCTTGGGTGGAAATTTTGGCAGTTGTACTGAGGCGTCCTGCCGTGCAAACAGCGCGGACCATGCGTTTCGCCCTCGCCCCCGCTTTGTTTTGTTCGCTTGCCGTTTCGCTGTTTGCCGCCGACCCGGATCCGAACGCGATTTACACCCTCGGTCCGGATAGCCAGCCGCAGGACAATGTGCCCAAGGGCAAGCTGGAGAAGTTCACCTTCACCGACAGCAAGATTTTCCCCGGTACAACCCGCGAGTGGCAGCTCTACGTGCCGGCGCAGTACAAGCCGGAGAAGCCGGCGTGCCTCATGGTGTGCTTCGATGGTGGTGGTTATGCAAACCCGACCGGCGGTACGCGGGTGCCGGTGGTGCTCGACAATCTGATCGCGAAAAAAGAAGTGCCGGTGACCATTGGTGTGTTCATCAACCCTGGCACCTTCAAAGCCACCACGCCGGGTGCCAAGGATCGGAGCAACCGCAGCTTTGAATACGATTCGCTCGGCGACGCGACTGCCCGCTTCGTGCTCGAGGAAATCCTGCCGCAGGTGCAGAAGGACTACAAGCTGACCGATAATCCTGATGGCTGGTCGATCGCCGGGGCGAGCAGCGGGGCGATCGCGGCGTTCACCGTCGCTTGGGAGAAGCCGGAGAAATTCCACAAGGTCATCAGCTGGATCGGCAGCTTCACGAACATCCGGGGCGGGTATGTGTACCCTTCACTGATCCGCGCTTCGAAAGCCCAGCCCAAGCCGATTCGCGTCTTCCTCCAGGACGGCGCGAACGACCTCGACAATATGCATGGCAACTGGCCGCTCGCGAACCAGGACATGGCCGCCGCGCTGAAATTCGCCGGGTACGACTACAAGTTCGAGCTCGGCACCGGCACCCACAGCGGCAAACACGGCGCTTCCATTTTGCCCGACACGCTCCGCTGGCTCTGGCGCGATTGGCCGAAGGAATAAATTTCCGCTTCGCGGCCTGCTCACGCTCCGCTGGGCGTGAGCAGGGGAAAGATCCGTTCTGACTGGGCTTACGGCTTGAGCTTGCTCAGCGAGTAGCGCTTCAGACTGGTCACTTTGCCGGCGGCGGAAACCGAGGTGTAAACGTATTTGCGCTCGATGCCCGGAGCACCGGCAAAGGAAGGAACTTCACCCGCGGCTTGGAAGGTGAGCGGCGTGCTTACGAAAGTGGCGTTGGGGCCGATGGTCAATTGCGTGACCTGGCCGCCCGCTGAACTGTAGATGACGACTTTTTTCCCGGTGATCGAGAGCGGAAGGGGCGAGGTCGAGCCGGGCAGGTCGCCGCTGGCCGTTACCTTGCCTTTGGCGTTGATGAGTACGATCTGCACGCCGAGAGGCATGGGAATGGGAACGCCGCCGACATCCATGGTTCCCTGGTGCGCGATGATCGCGAAGGTATTGCCTGCGGCGTCGGAGGTCGCGCTGCTCAAAGAGCTGGTGGTGCTTTGGAAGGTCGAGCTGGGAAGATCGCAGGTCCAGGTCGGGACACTCGCCGCTTCGGTCTGCAGGGCAGAAAGGAGGGCGGTGGCAGCGATGGCGGCAAAGAAGGGGAAGCGGAGCGATTTCATACGGCGTGTTTTAGTCGTCCCGGCGACTCTGGAAAATCACAAATTGGGGTCAGTTCGGGTAGACTCCGGCCTTTCGCGCTGGCCCGGATTTTGCAACAAAGGTGTCTGGTTGGTATGTCTCCGTTTTATTCTCTGTTCTCGATTTTTGGCGGTGGAGCCGGTCCGGTGGCGATGATTTTTGGGATCGGCGTCATCCTCTTTTGCCTGTGGATGGCGTACGATTGCTGGCAGCGGCAGCGCGATGCCTACTGGCTGTGGCTGATCCTGCTGACGGGCGGTTTCGGTGCGGCGGTCTATTTCTTCACCCAGTACTGGCAGGGCTCGCGCATGGAGTTTTCGCTGTGGAAACGGATCATGCTCGGCCGGCGCATCCGGGAACAAAAAGCCCGGACGCACCATTTGAAGACGGCCGGGGCGTACGAACAACTGGGCGATTTGCACGCGAGTATCGGCCAATGGACTGAAGCGGAAGCGGCCTATCGCCAGTCGCTGGAGCGCGATCCGCAGAATCTCGAAGTGCAGGCGCAGCTGGGGTACGCGTTGATCGAGCTGAAGCGGTTCGACGAAGCGTGGTTTCAGCTCGGGCCGGTGTACCAAAAGAAGCCCGGCCTGCATGAGGATCACCTCGTCCGGCAGCTCGCGCGTTGCCAGGCCGCGCGGGGTAAACTGCAGGATGCGCGGAATCTCTACGAATACTTCCTCCGCAAACACAGCTACACCGACGTGCAATTCGAGTACGCGGAAGCGCTGATCACTGCGGGCGAAATCGAAGCCGGCCGCCGGATGCTCGAGGAGTTGATCGCGGATGTGTACCACAGCCCGAGCTTCGCCCAGCGCCGGGACCGCCGCTGGGTGCGGGCGGCGAAGCGGCTTCTACGCAGTACGGCGGAAGCGCCGCGGCCCGCAGCTTCGCCGTCGACGGAAGCTTGATTGACTCGCTGCTGTCAGCCCGTGGTTCACGCAGCCCTTTGCGTGAAATGAAACAGATCATCCTGCGCCTCCGGCGCAGGCACTATCGCTTCACGCAGAGGGCCGCGTGAACCACGGCTCCGAAACCACGTTCCAATCGGAGAAGCAGGGCGAGCCTAGCTCGTCTTCAGCACTTCGATGAAGGCTTCCTGCGGGATGTTCACGCTGCCGATGGCCTTCATCCGCTTTTTGCCTTCCTTCTGCTTCTCAAGCAGTTTGCGTTTGCGGGAAATATCGCCGCCGTAGCACTTCGCGGTCACGTCCTTGCGCTGGGCGCTCACGCTTTCGCGGGCGATGATTTTACCGCCGATCGCGGCCTGAATGGCCACTTGGAACATCTGCGGCGGGATCACTTCCTTGAGCTTGGCGGCGAGGGTACGGCCCCGGTTCTCGGCTTTGTCTCGATGGACGATGCTGCTGAAGGCGTCGACCGGTTCACCGGCCACGAGCATGTCGAGCTTCACCAGTTTGTCCACGCGGTAGCCGGCCTGCTCGTAGTCGAGCGAACCATAGCCGCGGGTGATCGATTTGATCTTGTCCATGAAGTCGACCAGGATCTCGTTCAGCGGGATCATGCAGGTCAGCATCACCCGGCGGGTATCGATGCTCTCGGTGTGATCGACGACCCCGCGCTTGTCCAGGATGAGCTGCATGAGCGGCGAGATGTACTCATTCGGAATCATGATCGAAGCCTTCACGATCGGTTCGCGGATTTCCTGGATCACGCTCGGGTCGGGCAGGAAAGCCGGGTTGTCGATGTGCAGGATATCACCGTTCGACTTCAGCACCTCGTAGACGACGCTCGGGTAGGTCGAGATGATGTCCATGTCGAACTCCCGGCGCAGCCGCTCGAGCACGATTTCCATGTGGAGCAGACCGAGGAAGCCGCAACGGAATCCGAAGCCCAGCGCCACGCTCGATTCGGCAATGAATTGGAACGCCGCGTCATTGAGCTGGAGCTTCCCGACGGCCGCTTTCAGATGTTCGAAGTCCGCCGTATTGATCGGATAAATGCCCGCGAAGACCATCGGCTGCACTTCGTGGAAACCGGGCAGCGGTTCCGCCGCCGGTTGACGCGAGTGGGTCAGCGTATCGCCGACCTTCACTTCGTTCACCGCCTTCATATTGGCGATGACGTAACCCACGTCGCCGGGGCCCAGCTGGCCCTGCGGGAAAAACTTCGGCTGCTGGGGCCGGAAAATACCCACTTCTTTCACCTCGTAGGCGCGATCGGTCGCCATCAGGCGCACCACGTCGCCCGCTTTCACACTGCCATCCACCACCCGCACGTACACGACGACCCCGCGATAGGTGTCGAAGGTGGAATCGAAAAGCAGCGCACGGAGCGGAGCGTCCGGTTTGCCGCTGGGCGGCGGAATCCGTTGAACCACCGCTTCCAAAATATCTTCGATCCCGATCCCCGCCTTCGCGCTCGCCGGGATGGCCTCGTCGTGAGGAATCGCGAGGATGTCTTCGAGTTGCTTGTGCACCGACGGCAGGTCGGCATTCGGCAAATCGATCTTGTTGATGACCGGGACCAGCGTCAGACCTTGGGTGTGCGCGAGGTGCACATTTGCCACCGTTTGTGCTTCGACGCCTTGGGCGGCGTCGACGATGAGCAGGGCGCCTTCACACGCGGCCAGCGAGCGGGAGACTTCGTAGCTGAAGTCCACGTGCCCGGGGGTGTCCATCAGGTTGAGGCGATACTCGATCCCGTTTTTCGCCGTGTAGCGCATGGCGATCGGGTGGGCCTTGATGGTGATACCGCGCTCGCGCTCGATATCCATGGCGTCGAGGAGCTGATCCTGCGACTCGCGCATCTGAATGGTGCCGGTTTTTTCCAGCAGGCGATCCGACAAGGTAGTCTTGCCGTGGTCGATGTGGGCGATGATGCAAAAATTGCGCGTTAGCTCCTGGGACATGAAAAAAAAGGCTCCGAAACGGGGCCGCGGACTATGGGTGAAGCCGGGCCATGTGCAACCGTGGCTTTTTGTCCACTTGCACCGGCCGGGTTCAGAGGATTTCCAGCCGGGAGGAGCTACTCGCGGGTTCGGACGCGCGGTTCGAGCGGATTGTCGGCTTGGACGAGGCGGGTTTTGTCGATGCGCTTGTCCATGACGAAGGGGTTGTTCGAGCCAAAATCGGCCCAGGGCCCCTTCGGAACGTCGGCGAGTTCGACGAATTTCCAGTCCGTGACATCCGTGGGCGCCATGCCGAGGTAATCGCGCACCGCCGGGGAGACATCGAGGCCGGCACCTTTGTTCAGGTTGGGCTTGGGGCGTTCAGTGCCGAAGACATAACCACTGTGGTCGGTGCGGAAGGGGCCACAATCCTCCCACTGCGCGTAGGCAGTGCGGCCTTGGTAGCGGATGGCGATCCAGCGGCCCTTGAGCACGGAGACACCCGGGCCTTTGTAGTCGGTCTTGAACCACGGGATGACCTGCGCGGCTTCGGGTTTGTGCTGACCCTTGGTGACGTCGTTGTAGGGCAGCGCGATATAGAAGGGGTTTTGCTGCGGGACAAAATTGGCCGGACGGTAGCCGCTGCGTTGTTTCGCCTCGGGCGAATCGGTGCCGCCGTAGTTGCGGGCCCACTGCGGGTCCCAGGAGCTGGCGTGATTGGGGACCGGATTATTTTTCGCCGCGGTTTCTCCGATCCAAAAGGTCGTGGTCACGATCCCGGTCTTCCAGGCATACTGCTTCGCGCTGGGCGAAGTACTGGAGGTGAAACCGAAAGGTTTGGGAGGATCGGGTTCGCCGGTTCCGCTACCTGGGCCGGTGTTCAGCGTCCGGCCCAAATCCTGACGCGAGAGCACCGATTCTCGGAGCTTTTTGGTGTATTTCTCTCCTTCCGCCGCCTTGGCGTATGGTTTTGGGACAAAAGCGGCCAACGAGGTCGCCAAAATCGCGGAGGATCGGTAGAGAGGTCGGCGAATCATCATGGTCTTCGACGGGTTAAAAACTGCGTCGTCCCTGATGCCCTGCCCCACACTATAGCTGCGATCGGCCGGGCGTCAGATACTCTCTTTGGAATCGGCCCCGCACCCGCGGGCGGTTGGGTGGGCCGGCTTAACCCATTGACTCGTCGTTTGTCGGGGCTTTCTCACCCAGCACCGACGGCGCGGTACCCTCCATGCGAACACGCTTTCTCCGGAAGGCATCGTGTCATCGATGCCCACGCTCTAATCATACGTGCTGGGTGCCGGTGATCAGGCGGGCTTTGCGGCCGTTGACGAGGTAGGTGTAAAACCAGCTGAGGAGCACGGCGAATTTGCTCCGGAAACCGATCAGCAGGAGCACGTGGATGAAGAGCCACGCCATCCAGGCGGTGAAGCCGGAGAAGTGCAGCCAGCCGACGGAAGCCACGGCGGCGTGGCGACCGATCGTGGCCATGATGCCCTTGTCGTTGTAGAAGAAGGGCTTCGTCCAGCCGCCGCCGACCAGCAGGCGGATGTTTTCGGCGACGTGCGGGCCCTGCTGAATGGCCGCGGAAGCGAGACCGGGCAGGGGAGCCTGGCCGGCGGGGGCGAAGTTGCAGAGGTCGCCGATGACAAAGGCCTCCGGGTGGCCGGGGACGCTGCAGTCTTCCTTTACGATGACGCGGCCACCGCGATCGAGCGGCACGCCGAGGGTGGCGCCGAGCGGAGAGGCCTGGTTGCCGGCGGCCCAGACGACGGTTTTCGAGGGGATTTTTTCACCGGTGGCGAGCGTGACGCCTTCGGCATTCACGTCGGCTACGGAAGAGGCCAGCCGCGCTTCCACGCCAAGATTCTGGAGCTGGCGCAGGGCGCTGTCGCTGAGGTCGTCGGTAAAGGCCACGAGCACCTGTGGGGCGTGTTCGACGAGGATGACCCGGGCTTGCGAGCTGTCGATGTGGCGGAAGTCTTCGACCAACGTTTGCTTCGCGATTTCCGCGATGGCGCCGGCCATTTCCACGCCGGTGGGGCCGCCACCGACCACGACAAAAGTCATGGCCGCTTTGCGCTCGGCATCGTCATTCGTCTTCTCGGCCAACTCGAAGGCGAGCAGCATTTTGCGGCGGATGGAGAGGGCATCGTCGAGGCTCTTCAAGCCGGGGGCGAATTGCTCCCACTCGGGGTGGGCGAAGTAGTGATGCCGCGCACCGGTCGAGACGACGAGATAGTCGTACGGGATGGGGCCATTGTCGGTGTGCACCTGTTTGCCGGCGAGGTCCACAGACTTCACCTCGGTGAGCAGCACTTCGCAGTTCTGCTGCTTGCGCACGATGCTCCGGAGCGGCTCGGCGATATCGGCGGGCGAAAGCGCAGCGGTGGCCACCTGGTAGAGCAGGGGCTGGAAGAGGTGGTGATTCTGCCGGTCGAGCAGGGTCACACGGACGGGCGCTTTGCGCAGGGCGCGGACGGTCGAGAGGCCACCGAAGCCGCCGCCGATGACGACGACGCGCGGAAGATTCCGTTGATGCACTTTCATGACGGAGAGAGACTAAAGCAGAAACCACGGACTTTGTGAATTTTTTCACAAAGTCCCTTTCCCGTGATTTTCCGGGAATAAACTCCGGCCCCTCTGCTCCCAACCTCCAGTGAGCGCGATCGACTTCGACCAACTCGTAGACCGGCATTACCAGCCGCTGTATCGCTTTGCCCTGTCCCTGGCAAAGCAGGCGGAAGAGGCGGCTGATCTGACCCAGCAGACGTTTTTTCTCTGGGCCGCCAAGGGTCACCAGCTCCGGGATGGCTCGAAGGTCAAATCGTGGCTCTTTACCACGCTCTATCGGGAATACCTGAGCACCTACCGGCACAGCACGCGGTTTCCGCAGGTGGAGCTCGACGAAGTGACGCACGAAATGCCGAGCATCGCTCCCTCGATCTTCAACGATATCGATGGAAATACGGTCGTCTCCGCCCTGACCCAGGTGGACGAAGTGTACCGCGCGCCGCTGGTGCTCTTTTACCTCGAAGAGCTCGCCTACAAGGAAATCGCCGACGTGCTGGACATCCCGATTGGTACTGTGATGTCGCGGCTGGCGCGAGGGAAAGCCCAGCTCCGCGATCGCCTGCTCGAAGCGCGCCAGGGTACGGCGCGCAAGATCGTGCCCCTCGATCCCAACTCCCTTTCTGCCTAAATGAACGAACAAGAAAAACTCATCCTGAGCGCCTACCGGCCCAATGGCCAGGACGCCGCCGATCCCACCTTTGCCGAGGCCCTGGCCACGGCGAAGGCCGAGCCGGCGCTGGGGCAATGGCTGGAAGAGCAACAGAAGTTCGATCGCGAAGTCACCCGCCTGCTGGGCGAAGTCGCCGCCCCGCCTGGCTTGCGCGAACGGATTCTGGCCGGGGCGCGAGTGAGCCAGCCGCGGCACTGGTGGCAGTGGCCGCAGCTTTGGGCGGTAGCCGCCGCGATCGCTGTTTTTTTCGCCGTAATGCCGATGTTCGTGCCGCCCAAGCGCGAAGTGACCGCGTGGCAAAAACACGCGCTCGGCGTCCTCGATAATCTCGAGGCGGGCCGGGTGGGCTTTGAACACGAAGGGAACAACGCGACCATGCTGACGGCCTGGCTGCGTGATCAATCGGCGCCCACGCCGGCGGTGCCGGCCAAACTCGTCAGCACGCCGACCTGGGGGTGCAAGAGCTGGAATTGGGAAGGCCGGCGCATTACGCTCATGTGCTTCAAGGCGGGCGAAAAAGGCGTTCATCTTTTCACCACGGATCGTGCCGGTCTGGCCGATGCGCCGCCGGAGGGCCGGCCGCAATTCGCCCGCTATGGCACCTGGTTTGTGGCGAGCTGGAGCAAGGGCGATCACGTCCACATGCTGGCCGGGGAGGAAGGCGAGACGATGCTGCGGGAACTGATCGCCCGCCGCGGATCTCCGCAGGTGATCGCGACGGTGCCGCTTTTTGGGAAGTAGAAGAGTAATCAGTGATTACTGACGACTGATTACTTCCTGCCTGCCCGCGCTTGCCCACGCCCGGGGTTTCCGCAAACTAGGCCCCATGCCTTTCACTGCCGATGAAGCCTTCGACCTGCTGGAGCAAAGCCGTGCCCGGGGCCGTTTTTCCCAAGCGTACCTGCTGACCGGGGCGCCTGGTGCGGGTAAGCGGCAGTTGCTCGAAAAGCTGGCGGCGGTGCTGTTGAAGGCGGCGGAAAATCCGCTCAAGCATCCGGATGTGCATGCGATCGAACCGCAGATGAAATCGCGGGTGATCGGCATCGAGGCCATGCAGGAGCTGATCGGTTCGCAGCAGATGCGGTCGCTGATGGGCGGCCCGAAGCTCGCCGTGATTTACGATGCGGATCGCATGAATGTCTCGGCGGCGAATGCGCTGCTTCGCACGCTGGAAGAGCCGCCGGGCAGCACTTACTTTTTCCTGCTCAGCTCGCAGCCGGAGCAGCTGCTGGAAACCATCCTTTCCCGCTGCATCGAGGTGCCTCTGCGTAGCACATCCAAGACCCCGTTCACACCGCGCCAGGTGGCTCTGCTGGAGACCTTGCGCGGTGCGCCGGAAGGGGGTGATCTCGCGGCGGTATTCAGCCTGGTCCGCCAGTTTTCCACGCTCGCCTCCGAAGCCAAGGCGGAGATCGAGGATCGATCCGAAGCCGCCTTCAAAAAGGAGGAGGCCACCCTGAAGCAGGTCGGCGCGCGCAAGGACGCGATCGACGAGCGTGAGGACTTCTACAAAGCGCTCACCGAATCGCGCTACCGCTCGGAGCGTGACGGCCTGCTCGCGGTGCTGGAGCAATGGTTCGCTGATGCCCTGCGCCAGCAACACGGCGCGCCGGAGATGGAGCAGCCGGAATTTCACGAAGCCACGGCCTCGCTGGCCGCGCGTCTTTCCACCGCCGAGCTGCTCCGCCGCTCCGCCGCGCTGGCTGAGCTCCGCGATCACTTTGGCCGGAACATCCAGGAGCAACTCGCCCTGGAGTGCGCCTTCCTCAAAGCGTTCGGAAGTTAAACCGAGTCGACAAAATAGCCGGGCGACCTTTCGACTTGCGCCGCCGTGATCGGTTGCGACGTTTGCGTCGTTCGGCTTCCGCAGCACTCCCGAGGAAAAACATCGACTCACCCATGTCTGCCAAACCGTCTTCGCAACTACCGATCATCGAGCCCTCGGAACCGTGGTTTGCATCGCAAATGCCGAAGAGTGGTGCGGTGTTTTTTGGGCGGTGGGGGCTGGGAGGGATCGCCATCCTCGGGCTGTATTGGCTGGACCATCGCTCCACAAAGTTGGATTGGGTTCTGATCGGCGTCCTCGCCGGGTTCATCGGGTTTTCCGGGCTGCTGTCGCTCTTCTTTTACCTTTGGGAGCGCCGCCTGCCCCAGCCACGTCGACCTGAGTCATCGGGGGAAATGAATCGGCTGGGCGCCTAGCCCCGCTTTTTCTCCCAGCGCCAGACGACGCCGGCTTCCGGGTCCGCTCCTTCGCCCGCGCGGACGAAGCCGCACTTAGCCAGCACGCGGGTGGAAGCATTGGCCTCGGGCAGGGTGTGGGCGAGGACACGCTCGACGCGCTGATCGGTGAAGGCGCGTTTGACCATGGTTTCTGCAGCTTCGGTGGCCAGTCCGCGCCCGCGATAGGCCGGGGCGACGGAGTAGCCGATTTCCACGGCTCGCTCCAAGGGCGGGCCTTTGAAACCACCCAGGCCAATCACCGTGCGCGAGGCGCGATCAAGGAAAAGAAATGGCGCCCACCATACACGATCGAGCGGGTGCGACCGACGCAGGCTATCGAGTGAATAGCCGACCGCGCCCGGAAACTCGCAGTAGCCCTCGGCGACAGGATATCCCGCGGTGAAGGTGAAAGTGGCGGGGCCTGCGAGCAACACCTGGAGCCACGCTTCTCCTGCGGGCAGGAGTCGCAGGCGGGTGGCTTCCAGAATGATCGGTTGCTGCATCTTAAGTCGACGCGAGCGTATAGTGAACGGCGGTCTGACGGAAAGCTGCGACTTCAGCAGATTGCCAATCCGCGTCTTTCCCGAACTCCGCGGCGAGCAGTCGCGCGACTTCCGGGGCCATTGCGAGCGCGGCGTGGGCATTCAGGAAAAGCGCGCGGGTGCGCCGGGCGAGCACGTCCTCCACGGTGCGGGCCATTTCTTCACGAGCAGCCCAGATCACCTGGGCGCCGCAGATCGGCAGATCGGGGTGCAGCGGTTTCCCGAGAGACGGGTCCTGGTGGATCAGTTCTTCCAAAGCGACGGCGTCGGAGCCGTAGATGGCGAGATCGCCAAACTGCGCCGCATGCCGGTGGAAGCCGTGGACGTGCAGATCGCGGGTGACACACGGCCGCTCGGTGAGATGCGCCAGCACCAGCGCGTGATCGACGGCGTCTTCCGCCATGCGGCGATAGGTGGTCCATTTGCCGCCGGCGATGGTGAGCAGGCCGGACGACGAAATGAGGATCGTGTGATCGCGCGACAAGGCCGCGGTGCTGCCGCTTTCGCCAGCTTTGACCAGCGGACGAATGCCGGTGAAGACGCTGAGAATATCGGCGCGCCCGGGCGGGCGGCTCAGGTAGCCGCCGGCGGTTTCGAGGATGAAGTCGACTTCGTGTTCGAGCGGCGAAGGTTCCAGGCTCACCTCGGGGATGGCGGTATCGGTCGTGCCCACCAGGGCGTGCCCGTGCCACGGGATGGCAAACATCACGCGGCCATCGCGGGTGTGCGGGACCATGATCGCAGTGTCGCCGGGAAGAAACTCCCGTGGCAGGACGATGTGCACGCCCTGGCTCGGAGCGATGAGCGGGGTGGCTCCGGGTTCATCGACGCGGCGGAGTTCGTCGCAAAAGGCGCCGGTTGCATTGATCACACTGCGCGCAGCGAGGGTGTGATTTTCGCCGCTTTCTTCGTCGCGAAAAGTGAGCCCGGAAACGAATCCATCCGCGTCTTTCACCAGGCCGGTCACGCGGGCGTAGTTGAGCAGGGCGGCGCCTTGTTCGGCCGCGGTCTGGGCGAGATTGATGAGCAGCCGCGCATCGTCGAATTGGCCGTCGTGGTATTTCACTCCGCCGCGCAGCCCGTCGGGCTCCAGTGTGGGGATGCGCTCCTGCACTTCTTCGCGCGAGAGGACCTGCGAGGGGCCGAAACCATATTTGCCCGCGAGCAGATCGTACACTTTCAGGCCGATGCCGTAGAAGGGCGCTTCCCACCACGCGTAATTCGGTACGATGAATTGCAAATCGTGCACGAGGTGCGGCGCGTTCTGCAGCAGCAGGCCGCGCTCTTTCAGCGCTTCCATCACGAGCGAGACATTTCCCTGCTGCAAGTAGCGCACGCCGCCGTGCACGAGTTTGGTCGAGCGGCTCGAGGTGCCTTTGCCGAAATCGCTTTGCTCGAGCAGCACGACGCGATAGCCGCGTGAGGCGGCATCCACGGCGATCCCGACGCCGGTGGCTCCGCCGCCGACCACGGCGATATCCCAAGGCTCGGTGCGGGAAACGATGCGTTGAAGAGAAGCGGCGCGGTTCATGGCGGTGCGGAGTTAGAAAGCCTGCGTGCCTTTCACGGTGGTGTGTTCTTCCCAATCGCCCGACCGGGCGAGCGCTTCCTTCCAGCGGTCGCGGCGGTGCGCCGCTTCATCGGCACTGGCCTGGGGTTCGAAGGTGCGATCGACCTGCCACGCTTTCTTCACCTCGTCGCGGCTTTGCCAGAATCCGACCGCGAGCCCGGCGAGATACGCAGCGCCAAGCGCGGTCGTTTCGATCACCTTTGGCCGCACCACAGGGGCTTGCAGAAGATCGGCCTGGAATTGCATGAGCAGGTCATTCGCCGAAGCGCCGCCATCCACGCGCAGTCCATCGATGCGGATGCCGGAATCCAGCTTCATGACCTCCAAGACATCGGCGACCTGAAAGGCGATGCCCTCCAACGCGGCGCGGGCGATATGCGCGGCGGTAGTGCCGCGAGTGAGCCCGGTGATCGTGCCGCGCGCATACTGATCCCAGTGTGGAGCGCCGAGGCCGGCGAAGGCGGGTACGAGATAGACCCCGCCGGAATCCGGCACGGTCGCGGCAAGTTTTTCCACATCGGCGGAAGACTTGATGATACCGAGCCCATCGCGCAGCCACTGGACCACGGCGCCACCGATGAAGACGCTGCCTTCGAGGGCAAAATCCATGCGGCCGCCTTGCTGCCACGCGACGGTAGTGAGCAGTTTGTGCTGCGAGATCATCGGTTCGCTGCCGATGTTCATCAGCATGAAGCAGCCGGTGCCGTAGGTGTTTTTGGCCAGGCCGCGGGAGAAACAGTTTTGCCCGAAGAGCGCGGCTTGCTGGTCACCGGCGATTCCTGCGATTTTGATCGGCCCATCGAAAAGCTCCGGGGCCGTTTCCGCGTAGACTTCGCTCGAAGCCCAGATTTCCGGCAGCAGGCTGCGCGGGACATCGAGCAGGCCGAGCAGTTCGTCGTCCCAATCGCCGGTCTGCAGATTGAAGAACATGGTGCGCGACGCATTTGTTACGTCGGTGAGATGCCGCGCACCGTTGGTCAGCTGCCAGATCAACCAGGTGTCCACCGTGCCGAAAGCGAGTTCGCCGCGCTCGGCGCGTTCCCGTGCGCCAGGCACATGGTCGAGCAGCCAGCGCACTTTGCTGCCGGAGAAATAGGCATCAATGACGAGGCCCGCGTGGCGCTGGATTTTTGCCTCGTGGCCGGCGGCTTTCAGCTCGTCGCAAAATTTCGCGGTGCGGCGATCCTGCCAGACGATGGCATGGTGAATCGGCTCGCCGGTTTTGCGGTCCCAGATCAGCGTGGTCTCGCGCTGATTCGTGATGCCGATGGCGGCGATATCCGCGGCTTTGAGGCCTGCTTGTTTCAGGGCGTCCCGGGCGGTGGCGAGCTGGTTTTGCCAGATTTCCTTGGGGTCGTGTTCGACCCAGCCGGCTTGCGGAAAGATTTGCCGGAACTCCCGCTGGGCGACGGATTTGATGGCACCATCGTGATCAAAGACGATGGCACGCGAGCTGGTGGTTCCCTGATCGAGAGCGAGGATGAAGGCCATAGGGAGAGGCGTGGTCGAGGTGAAGGGATAGGGGAGTCGACGCAGCTCCAATCTCCGCCCGCTCCGCCCCAAAGTGCAACTGCTCTTCCGCAAAAACCGCGCAGGGTCTGGCTCGACCTCGCCGGTGGCATCGGTTATGCCCGGCTTCCGGATGAAAATGATGTGCCCCCTCTTTCTCGGATCCCTGCTGCTGGGGTCGATGGTTTTTGCCGAAAAAGCCCGCGCGGCAGAACGCCGCAAAGCCGGACCCGGAGAAGTGGAGGGCTTTCCCCTGCCGTATCTCAATCCGGTTGGGCTCAGCATCGGCAAGCTGATCATGCCACGTGAATGCCTCTGGTCGGTGACGACCTCGGAGAAAGTCGTCGCGCTCACTTATGATGATGGTCCGAGCGCCAAGTATTTGCCGCAACTGCTGGATGTCCTCCGACACTACGAGGTGAAGGTCACGTTTTTCGTTTTAGGCGATCGGCTCGATGACACGGACACGGATGAGGGCCGGGCGCGGATCGCAGCTTTGCAGCGTGCGGTTCAGGAGGGGCACGAAATTGCGTTTCACGGTCTGACCCATCGCAGGTTGACCAAGATGAAGGATTACGAAATCCGGGAAGACCTTGAACGATTGCGGAGAATCGTGAGGAAGACCCTGGGCGAAAAGCCCGCGCGGGCAGTCCGCTTTTTCCGGCCTCCGTTTGGTAGTCTGGATGAACGGACCGCGTCCGTGTTGGGCGACGGTAAATTGCGACCGGTCAATGCGAGCATTCTGCCGGGCGATGGCTATTTTCCCAAGGGCTGGCTGGAAACGCCGCACAAAGTGACGGACCGCGTCCTGCGCGACCTGCATCCCGGGGCGATCGTCGCGCTGCACGTAGGCGAAGCGATCGGCAAAGACGATGCGGTCTTTAATGCGCACTGGGCGGCCTCGGTGGCCGAGGAACTCATCCCGAGGCTACGGGAGGAAAAGTATCGGTTCGCGCGTCTTGGCGATCTGGTGCCTTAACTTTTGGCGCGTCCACGTTTTTGGCCGAGGCCCATGTGTTCGAGCACGGCGGCGAGTTTGACGACTCCGACGCGCAGAGTTTCGGGAGTCATACCTGCGAAGCCGAGGAGCAGGCCGTTGATATCGGTGCGCTGCATTTGGAAAAGGGAGAGCGGCATCGTTTCCACGCCGGCCGCGGCGGCCTGGCGGGCGGCTTCGCGATCGGGGATTTTGGTGGGCAGGAAGGCGGGTGTTTGGATACCGGCCTGGATGCGCTGGAGTTTGAATTCCGGGCCGAAGCGGAGGGCGACTTCGTCGGTGAGCGCGGCGAGGCGTTCGGCGTAGGCTTCGCGCATGCGGCGGAGGTGCTGGCCGAAGTGGCCTTCGACAATGAAATCGGTGAGCACGGCCTGATCGAGCACGGGCACGAAACGATCGATCAAGGAACGCGCGCGGCAGAAGAGTTCGACGAGGTTTTCCGGGAGCACGATGTAACCGAGGCGCAGCGCGGGGAAGAGCATCTTGTTGAAGCTGCCGGCGAAAATCGTGGAGGCGTGATCGACGAGGCCGTGCAGTGCGGGCAGCGGGCGGCCGACGAAGCGGAATTCGCTGTCGTAATCGTCCTCGAAGATCCATCCCCCGGTTTCCTGCGCCCAGCGGAGGAGTTGCATGCGGCGGTCGAGCGAGAGGCTCATGCCGAGGGGAAATTGGTGCGCGGGAGTGATGTAGGCCAGCTTGGCTCGCGGCGCTTTTTGCTGGGCGGCAGAGACGTCGAAGCCGGCATCGTCGACGGGAATCGGGATCGCTTTTCCGCCGGCCGCAGCGATGGCCCCGGTGGCACCGGGGTAGCCTGGATCTTCGATCCAAGCGGCATCGCCCGGATCGAGCAGGAGTCGGCCGCAGAGATCGAGCGACTGCTGGGTGCCGGAGACGATGACGACCTGATCCGCCGAACACCGTAGCCCACGAGCCGGCCCGAGGTAGGCTGCGACGGCTTCTCTCAGCGGCCAATAACCCGCTGCAGCCCCACCGGCGAGCAGCGTGCGGGAGGTGCGGCGGAGCCGGCGCGCCGCGAGCTGGCTCCAGAGCTTGAGCGGGAAGAGATCCAGCGCCGGTTGATTGGGCTGAAAAGGACGGCCGGTTTCGGTCTCGGCGGAGAGGGGAAAGGGGGTGCGGATTTCGCGGGCCCAGCGCGAGAGAGTGCCGGTACCGATATTGCGGGGCTTGCTTGCTCGAGGTGTGGTGGGAGCGCGCAGGAAACGATCAGGCAGGTTCTTCGAAACGAAGCTGCCCGCGCCGACGCGGGCTTCGAGGTAGCCTTCCGCGCGCAGTTGTTCGAAGGCAAGGAGCACCGTACCGCGGGCGACGCCGTATTCGCGGGCGAAATTGCGGGTGGAGGGGAGGCGCGTGCCGGGGGGCAGCCGTCCATCGAGCACGGCGGCGCGCAGCTCCTCGTAGGCCCAGCGGAAGAGTTGCTGGCCTTTGGCGGGCGGACGCAGGGCGAGTTCCTGAAGGGTGCTTTTGCGGGGCATAAGGGGGCGGAAAAGTGGTCCAGTAGAAATCTTCTAAATGGACCTTTTGATGGGGCCATCCTGGGGCAGTTTTCCGGCGAACTCAAACTCATCATGAACCTCATCGATCAACCTCAACCCCGTCTCGACTACGCTGCGGCTGCTCCGGAGGAAGTCCGGGCGGTGTTTGCCCTGGAGAAACACTCCCGCGCCAGCGGCTTGGAAAAATCGCTGCTCGAACTCGTGCGCCTGCGCGCTTCGCAGATCAATGGCTGCGCCTACTGTGTGGATCTCCATACGCGGGATATGCGCGCAGCGGGGGAAGACGAACGCCGCCTGCAAACCGTCGTCGTCTGGCGTGAAGTCACCCTTTTCACCCCGCGCGAACGGGCGGCGCTGGCCTGGACCGAAGCGGTGACGCTGATCGCTTCCACGCATGTGCCGGACGAAGTGTACGCCGCGGTGAAGCCGCATTTTACCGACGCGGAATTGGTCAAGTTGACCCTCGCAGTCATCACGATCAATGCCTGGAACCGCCTCGCCATCACCTTCCGCAAACCTCTCGACCCGCTATCATGAACCCACTCGATCTTTCCTCCTCGTCTGCTCCTTCCACTCGCCGCGATCTGCTGCGCATGCTGGCCGCCTTCACCGGCCTGGCGGGCGCCGGGGTGCACCTGGCTGCCGCGCACGAGTCCGCGCCGGGTGGGCCGAAAGTCACGCCGGTGACGACGCACGAGTTGCCCGATATTCCCGGGCAGAGCGTGACTTTGGTCTCGTTGGTCTTTGCGCCAGGTGCGGCGTCCGAGCCCCACAAACACCCCGGCTCTGTGCTCGTCTACGTGTTGGAGGGCGCGGTCGAATTGCAGGCCGGTGAAAGTCCGCTGACCACGGTGCGCGCGGGTGAGACCTTCTTCGAACCCGCCGGGGTAGTTCACGCCGTGGCGCGGAATCCCAGTAAAACGGAGCCCGCGCGGGCGATCGCGTTTTTACTCGGCAAAACTGGCGAACCGCTGACCCTTCCCGCGAAGTGAACTCCGCGCACCCGCTGCCTATTTCGCGAGCGAAAACAGCTCGCGGAATTTGGCGGCGGACTTGGGGAATTCGGTGCCTTCCTTTTTACCCGTGCCTTCCACGCCGGGTGAGATTTGGTGGCGATGGTCGGATTCGTTGATGTCGAAGTAGCAGTGGAAGGCGATGCCATTCGCCGGGTCGGTGATGAAGGCATGCATCTGTGCGATGAAATACGGATTGTCCTTTCCGCCGTGCTGATGATCGGCGCTGACCAGGCCCCACTCAGGAAACGAGAACGGCTTTTGGTGATCCTGGGCAAACTTCCGCCAGAAGACGAGGCCGCGCGGGCTGTTCATGATCCATTCGTCCCAGGCCTTGCGCTGCCGGGTTTCGATCTCCGCGTCGGTGGCGTTTGCGGGCCATGGGTAGGTGTTCGCATTCCACGTCTCATCGTACACATCGAGGCCGACGAAATCGACGTACTCGTCGCCAGGCCATGCCTGCTCGGCGGGGAATTGCTGGTCGCCGAGCGTGGGGTTCCAGCAGAATTTCAGGCCTTCCGCCCCGGGCACGCTGCGCATGGTGGTGACGATCTGGCGCCAGTATTCGATGAAAGCCTGGGTCTTGCCCTTGGCGCGCCACGTGTACCAGTCGCCGTTAAACTCCCACGCCGGGCGCAGGATGGTATTGCCGAGTTTGGCGCGGACGAGGTTTTCCGCGAGGTCGTGGAAGTGCTGGTTGTAAGCGCCCTGTGCGCCTTGCTCGAGCGACACGGATTCACCGAGACCCTTGGACCCCTGCGTCGGCCCCGTTCCGGCGACCGGTCCGGCGAGGATCGGGATGGAGAGAATCAGGCGCCGGTTCGTATCGGCTTGCGTCCACTTCGACCAATGCTCCAACCACCAGGTGGGCCAGCCGACATTGTCCCACGATTCGCCGCCGACAAAATCGAGCCCCCATACGGTCGGACGTCCGAGCCAGGTGGCAAACGCGTCCACGCCCTTGGTGCCATTGGGCCAATGGTAGGTGCCGAGCGAAGGTTCCGCCGCCGGCGAAGCGGAAAGCAGGGAAGCGATGCTGGCGAAGGCCAGGGCGAGACGAGGCAGGAGACGGAGCTTCATGGAGAGAAGAGAGGCGCGTGATCCCACGGGGTTTGCCTCGGACCGGCAAGCCGGTTTGAGCGCGGCGGGAGTTTCCCAGTAATCTGTTAAAATCCGGCGGCTCTTCCCAGAACCGCTGACCCACTGAACTTAATGAAAATCGTGCGAGTCGGCGAGTTGCAGTTCGCTCTCGATGAGCGGGGCGATGCGGTAGGCTTTTACGTGGATCACGTTTTTCAGATTTTGGACCCAGCCTTCGATGATGAGGAATTTCTCCGAGGTGATGAGGAGGCGCCGGCTTTCGAAGAGATCGGGAACGACGATGGCATTGGCCACGCCGGTCTCGTCTTCGAGGCTGATGAAAACGAAGCCTTTGGCCGTGCCGGGGCGTTGCCGGCAGATCACCTGTCCGGCGATCTGCACCCAGGTGCCGTGTTTGGCTTGGGGCAAATCGCCCGCCCGCCACGCCTCCGGCACACGCTCGCGTAGGAGTCGCATCGGGTGCGGCCCGGCAGTGAGATTCATCCCGGCGTAATCCGCGGACATGCGTTCCCACTGGTTCATGGCGGGCAAAGGCGATGCGGGTGGCGCCTCCCGCATCGCGAGATCGGCAAACAAACTGTCCGATTCATCCGGTGCTTCCACCTGCCAGAGCGCATCGCGCCGATGCTCGCTGAGCCTTTGAAACGCTCCCAGCTTGGCCAGCACACGCTGGGCGGGTTTGGGCAGCCTCACGCGGTGCAGCAGATCCGCGACGGAAGCGAACTCGCGTTGCTTTCGCGTCGCCACGATCTGCTCACCGTATTCCTGCCGTAGCCCATTCACGACGCAGAAGCCGAGGCGTACGGTTTTGTCATCCACCACTGTGCAAATCCACGCCGATTCTGCCACCGACACCGGCAAAAAGTGCAGCCCTCGCCGCTGTGCGTCTTTGATTAACGTCGCAGAGGAGTAGAACCCCATCGGTTGGTTGTTCAGCAGGCCCGTATAAAACTCCGCGCCACGATACATCTTCAGCCAAGCCGAAGCGTAAGCAATCAACGCGAAGCTAATCGCGTGTGACTCGGGGAATCCGTACACCGCAAAAGCCTCGATCGATTTAACGATTCGCTCGATCAATTCCGGCGGGTGCCCTTTGGCCTCCATGCGCTCCCGCAGCTTCGCGCAAACTTTGATCATCCGTGTATGCGAGCGATGAAAGGAAAGCGCGCGTCGCAATTCCTCGGCCTCGACTCCCGAAAATTCAGCCATGATCATGGCCATCCTCAGCATCTGCTCCTGGAAAAGCGGAACTCCCAAAGTGCGCTCGAGTGTGTCCTTTAGATCATCGTGAAAGCATTCCGGCTCCTGCTCTCCGCAGCGTCTAGCTAGATAGGGATTGACCATGTCCCCTTGAATGGGGCCCGGCCTCACAATCGCGACCTGGATGACCACGTCGTAAAAACGTTCCGGCTTGAGCCGCGGTAGCGTTGCCATCTGGGCCCGGCTTTCGATTTGGAAAAGGCCGATGGTGTCTGCTCGCTGCATCATTTCGTAGGTAGCGGCGTCCTTCATCGGCAGATGGGCGAGGTCGACGGGGCGGCCTCGCTGCGCACAGATTTCCACAGCGTCTTGCATTGCGGCCATCATGCCGAGGCCCAGCAAGTCGACTTTGATGATTCCCAATTCGTGGCAGTCGTCTTTGTCCCATTGAGCAACGACCCGTCCTGGCATGCTGGCATTTTCCAGCGGCATGATCGAATTGAGCTGGCCCTGGCAAATGATCATGCCACCCGAATGCTGTCCCAAATGCCGGGGCAACCCATGGATTTTCCGGTATAAATCCACGGCTGCTGGGGCACGAGGGTGATCACGGTCGATACCGGCAATGGTCAACTGCGCCGACAAATCGAGCGTGTGCGGAAAGTCGCCGTTGCCAAAGAGGGAGGAAAACCGGCCGAGTACGTCGGGCGTAAAGTTCAGCGCTTTGCCAATCTCGCGCATCGCGCTGCGGCCCCGGAAAGTGATGACGTTCGCCGTCATCGCCGCGCCGTGCTTGCCGTAACGTTGATAGACTTCCTGGATGACGCGCTCGCGCCGATCACCGCTGGGTAGGTCGAGATCGATATCCGGCCAGCTCGTGCGATCTTCGGTCAGGAAGCGCTCGAAAAGCAGTTTGTTTTCAATGGGATCGCAAGCGGTAATGCGCAGGGCGTAGCACACCGCGGAGTTTGCCGCGCTGCCACGGCCTTGAATCAGAATCTTTTGCTCCTCGGCAAATTGAACGATGTCCCAGATGCAAAGGAAGTAGCCGCAGAAGCCAAGTTTCTCGATCAAGGCCAATTCCCTTTCCAGCTGCTGGCGCACTTTTGCACCGATCTTTTTGTAGCGGTCCCGTGCGCCGCTCCACACGAGTCGGCGGAGCATGCCGGCTTCGGTTTCTCCGTTGGTTTTAGAGAAGGTCGGGAATCGATAACCGAGGTTTTGGAGCGTGAATTCCAGCCGTTCGGCGAGGCGGACGGTTTCAACGATAGCTTCCGGCAGATCGGCGAAAAGCTGCGCCATTTGCGCGGCGCTTTTCAGGTGCCGCTCATCGTTGGCAGCGAGCAAGCGGCCGGCGGCGTCGAGGTGCGTGTGGTTACGAGCACAGGCAAAGACATCGAGCACGTCCCTCTGTTCTTGGTAGGCATAGAGTACGCCGTTGGTTGCGAGAATGGGAAGCCGCTCGGCCCGGGCGAGGTCGACGGCGGCGTTCAGGTAGCGTTCTTCACCGCGTTGAAAATGGCGCTGTAATTCGACGTATACATTGCCTTCGCCAAATGTCTGTCGCAGTCGCCGCACACAGGTTTCTGCTGCGGCACGATCATCACGCTCCAAAAGAGGGCGTAATGGTCCTTCTTCGTCGCCGGTCAAGGCGATCAGCCCTTCGCTAAATTCGGCGATTTCGCTCCAGCGAATAGGCGCATCGGTCTTCGTGCCGCGGAGTTTGGCGCGAGTGATGAGCCGGCAGAGGTTTTGGTAACCGGTGCGTGAAGCGACGAGAACCGGCAGCACGGTGCCGTCGTCGAGGGTTAACTCCGAGCCGACGATGGGGCGCACTGCTCCTTTGGTTTCCTTGGTGGCACCATAGAAGCGCGGCGCTCCATAGACTCCGTCACGATCGCAGAGAGCCATGGCTGGTATTTTCAACTCGGCAGCACACTCGGCCAATTGCTCCGGTTGCGCCGACCCGCGCAAGAAGCTGAAGGCGCTGCGGGCGTGGAGCTCAACGTAGCGCGGCGTCATAGGAGCCCTCCACGGTCCAAGTGTCGTTGTGTTTGGCCAGTCGGTAGAGCTCTCCGTCGCTGAGTTCCACGTCCCACTCTTCGACGGCCCAGGCGCCGCGATCCCACCACTCGCCGGAGAGGCGATAGGGGCCGGCGGTGGCGATGATTTCGCCGTGGGCTTTTTCGGAGAAGACCCAGGCGGGGATATGACGCTCCAGCCGGACCTGCGCGGGAAAGGGCGGGCGAAAACGGCGCAGGGGCAGGCCCATGGCCAGGTCGACCGCGGGGGACTTTGACTCGGTCTCGGAGACGTGGATGAAATCCGGCTCGGCGAGGCTGAAACGATCCGGCTGAAAACTATCCGCGAGTTGCACCACACCGACGCGTTCGATGCCGACCAAGGCAGCGAGACGGCCAAGGGTTTCGCCGAAACGGTTGGGGTCGCGCAGCGGACTTTCGAAGAGCTGGAATTGCTGCGCATCAGCCGCGACGGGTTCCATCCACAGGCGCAGGCCCATGGGTTGTTGCTCCAGCCGCAGAGTTTCCAGGTGCGTGTGCAGGATGCGAAAGAGCACTTCGGCATCAAGTGTGGGCGTGGGAATGCTGAAGAGCCGTTCGTAGGCCGCGCCGCCATCGAGCGGCAAAGTCAGCCGCATTTTTGCCGCGACCCGATACACCTCGCGCAGCCGCAGCGTGAGCTGATCGAGCATACGGCGCAGGAGAAACAGCAGCGGCTCGGTCGTCTCGATCGGGTACTCGAAATCGAAGCTCTCAAGGAACGACTCCACCGGACGGACCAGCCGGAGTTCGCGCCGGACGCGGCCGGTAGCCCGTTCCCACAGGCTGCCGGCGGCCGGGCCGAGGCGGTCGACGACTTCGCTGCGCGGCAGCCGCGCGAGTTCGCCGAGGTGATTGATGCCCCAATCGCGCAGCACGGCCACGAGGTCAGGTGGCGCATCGACTTCGGCCACGGCGATGCTGGTGAGAAAAGCGGCGGAATGCTGCACGACCAAGACCGACTCTGCGCGTGTGGCGGCGAGAGCGGCGAGATCCGGATTTGCGGCTACGCCAACGCGGACTTCCAGGCGCAGCTCGGCGAAGCGCTCCACCACGCGGCGGGCCCATGCGGTCCAATCCTTCCCCGGGACGGTGCGCAGATCGAGCGTGCACAAGCCATCGCGAGTCGCCTCGAAGAAAGGCGAAAAGGTATTTGCCGTTTCCAGCAACAGCGAGGTGACGATCTGCTCTTGTGCGGGTGAGCGGGGCCACAGCCGCAACGAGGAGCAGCGGGCCATCGCCTGGGTGGAAGCCATGCCGGGCCACACGCCGGCCTGCGCGGCGGCGTGGGTGAGCTCCAGCACGCGACCGCGCGGAGTGCTATCTTCGACCACCGCGCCCGGTAAATTTCCGTCCTCCTCGCGCCAGCGGAGCACCGCTTGCAGGGAAAATCGGGGCAGCAAAATGGCGGCGAACCAGGACATGGCGTGCCTAGGCAGTGCGGACCAAAGGTTCTACTCCCGGCGTGGCCTGCCGGCCGCGGTGAAAGACCTGCACGGAAAGTTCGTCGAGCAGTTCGCGGCGGCGGCGGCGCAGCGCGGCAAGTGACCAGCGATTGCGCACGGCGATGCGAACCCGTGCGGCTTCGACCATCGGTTGCGGCGTGAGCACGATCAGCGCGGTGCCGCTCTTTTCCACCAGCCGCTGAAACCGGTGCCAGGTGCTGGCCGGAATGCGGCCCCGACTGCGCGCCGGCAGGGCCTGGAGATCGAGGAAAACGAGCGGCAGATTTCCGTCGCGGAGGAGCAGGTCCACGGCTTTCACCCCAAGCTCGGGCGTATCGCAGAAAACACAGAGCAACCGCTCCAGCCCGACCTCGCGGTAACTCTCCGGATCGAACGACCGCCCGCAATCAACCAGCGCGGCGAGGCGCTGCTGTTGGCGGACCGCTCCGAGCAGGCGATGGAGAAAGAGCGTGCCACAGCCGCCGGAGCCGGATAGCTCGGTCACCGTGCCCAGGCGCAAGCCGCCGGCCTGAGCATCCAGCGCAGCCCAACCCGTCGCCCAAACGCGCTCCGCCGCAGGCGCTTCCGTGGGGAAACGCTCGGCGAGCGTTTGCCGCAGTTCGGCAAGGCGAATGATGTTGGCGGCGGAAGACACGAGGCATGTTCACTTGAACACATATCAGGTGTCAAACGCTCGTTTCCGGCTGCCTTTTCGACGGTGGGCGGGCATCCTTGTGGAACGCCGATTTTTCCATGTTTCCCCGCTGGGAATGGGGCATCGTAAAAAAGATGAATTTTCCGCCGCCGGCCCGCCTGCTCATCCCGCTGCTGGTGCTGGTGTTTGGCCTGGCGGTGACGTGGTTCGACTACGCGCTGAATCTCGCGGGCGACTTGAATCGCAACCTGATCGAAGTGCGTGAGCAGGCCGATGCGACTGGGGGCTTGCTCGCGAAGCTGGGTGCGCCGCTGATGGGCCCCAGTGGCTTAAAGCTCCTCCGCGCTGAGCTGGCAGCATCCGATGCCCAGCCCTGGCTCGATACCGCGGCAGTGGTGGATGAAGCGGGGCGGATTCTCGTGGATTCCGACGGGCTATGGGAAGGGCAGGAAGCCCATCGCACGCGGCTCGCGCCGGCGGCCCAATTGATCAAGCAAGGAGCTGGTCCGGGCTGGTTGCATTCCGACGATCGATCGCGGGTCTACGGGGCTTACCCGGTGGAAGGCCAGCGAGCCTGGGTACTGGTGGCTTTCGATCGGACCAAGGCGATTACCCGGGCGCGGACCGATGCCGGCCGGCAGGTGCGCTGGGTGGCGGCGGCGGTCGCGGTGCTCTGCGGGTTGCTTTGGGCGGGGCTGCACTGGGGCTTTGCGCAGCGGATCGCGCGGCTCACCGGGATGGTGCGCAGCTTCAGCTCGGGCGATCGAAGCGCCATGCGGCCTTTGCGTGGAGGCGATGAAGTCGCGCATTTGTCCGTAGCTTTTGCCGCGATGGCGGCGCGAGTGCAGGCGCAGGAAACCGAGCGCGTGCAGCTCGAGGGAGAAGTGCTGGAGGCTTCGGAACGCGAGCGCCGCCGGATCGGCCATGAGCTGCACGATGGCCTCGGCCAACGCCTCACGGCGGCTTCGCTGGCGCTGAATGCGCTACAGGATCTCGACCCCGAACACACGGCGCGTGTGGCCGAGATCGGCCGGAGTTTGCGCGGCGCAATTGCCGAGACTCGGCATCTTTCCCATGGTCTCGCGCCGGTGCAGCTGGAGGCGAATGGGTTGATGGATGCGCTCGCCGAGATGGCGGAGTCCACCGGACGCGAAGGCGCGGTGCGGGTGGTCTTCGAATGTCCCGAGCCAATCCTCATCGCGAAGCCGCAGGCGGGGATTCATCTTTTCCGCATCGCGCAGGAAGCGGTGAACAATGCGTTGAAACACGCGACGCCGGGCGAAATCCGGATCGGACTGGAGCGGCGCGGTGGTGAGCTGCAACTGGAGGTGGAGGACGACGGCGTGGGCTTGCCGGAACCGTTGCGGCCGGGTGCAGGGATCGGCTTGCGCGTGATGCGTCACCGGGCGGAATTGCTCGGCGGGATGCTGGAAATCGGGGCTTCTCCAGCGGGCGGCACGCTGGTGCGCTGCCGCTGTCCTCTGGTTGAAGTCTCTGTATGAATCTGTCCGTGCCGAAAGCCAAAGCCCGTTTGCTTCTGGTCGATGATCACCCCGTGGTGCTCACCGGTTACCGGCTCGTTTTCGAGGCGCAGCCGGATCTGGCCGTGTGTGCGCTGGCGGGCAGCGCGGCGGAGGCGCTCGCGGCGGTGGAACGCGAGGCGCCGGATTTGGTAATCACCGATCTGACCATGGCGGGGCGGGGTGGGCTCGATTTGATCAAGGATCTCCGTGCGGTCGTGCCGGAGCAGAAGATTCTCGTGATCTCGATGCACGACGAGATGCTCTACGCCGAGCGGGCCTTGAAAGCCGGCGCACGCGGATACGTGATGAAAGAGAGCGATCACGAAACGATGCTTGCGGCGGTGCGACAGATTCTGGCGGGTGGCCTCTATATGAGCCCGCGGTTGGCGGGGCGGGTGCTCGGGGCGTTTGCCGAGGCGCGGCCGCGGGGTTCGACGAGTTCGCCGCTGGAAAAGCTGAGCGACCGGGAATTCGAGGTTTTTCGCCTGTTTGGCGAAGGCCGCACGGCCAAGGAAATCGCGCAGCAGCTCAATGTGAGCCCGAAGACCGTCTCGGTGCACCGCGATCACATCAAGGCCAAGATGGGTTTTCCCACCAGCGCCGAGATGATCCGGCAGGCCGTGCGCTGGGTGGAGACGGATCGGATGGCCTAGGCATTTTGCCTATCGAAGACCGGCGCGAGGCCGCATTTCGCGAATGCGGGACACATGGAAAAATGGTGGGGCAATCCACCTTCGCCATCCGATGAAAACACCCTCGATGCTTCGCAAACTGGCGTACTCTTCCGCGGCTCGGGCGCCGCTTCGGATCCTGATCGCCGATGGGGATCGCGCCTTGCGCGACCGGCATGCGGCGATTTTCCGCGAGGCGGGTTATGAGGTCGAGACGGTGGGGGATGGGGAGCGGGCGCTACACAAACTCGCCTTCGCGCCTTTCGACCTCATCGTGACCGAGTGGCACATGCCGCACCTCGATGGCGCCAGCCTCGTACTCTGGCTGCGGGCGATGCGCAATCCCGTGCCGGTGATCATGCTCACGGCGGACAATCCCTCGGCGGCGCTGCCGGTGGCGATGTATCGCGAGCTGAAAGCATTTTTGCACAAGCCAGTGCCGTCGGGGCATCTTCTGGCGCTCGTGCAATCGACCTTCGGTCGCGAAGAGACTGCGCCCAAAGAAATGCCCGCGCGCGGTTTTCGCGTGGTGCCGACCTAAGCCAGCCGCGAGAGGATTTGGCGGATGGTGAGGTTGAACAGCTCGAGCACGGCGTCGGCGAAATTGCCGCCGTGGCGGAGGAGTTCGTGCCCGAAGTGGGCGAAGGTGACTTCGGGTGCGGCAAAGATCAGCAGCGCCGAAAGGATCACGAGGTTCAGCAGGTAGATGATGACCAGCGAGAAAAAGTTCCCGTGCGCGCTGAGGTCGGTCTGGCCTTTGGGAATCATCCACAGCGTGAAGCTGAAGTGGAACGCCCAAGTGAGGCCGAGCAGGGCGAAGAGCAGCGGGGTGTAGCCGCTCACGTCGTAGAAAAGGCTCACGCCGCCGTAAATGGCGATGACCACGATCGAGTAGAGCGGGTAGAAATACGGCGCGAGCGCGATCCAGAAATTCGATTTGTCCGTGAGGATGAAGCCCCCGTCGCGCGAGGCATTGAAGTCGTAGATTTTCCCGCCCATGGCGCGCGCCCAGATGGCATGGGTGAATTCGTGCCCGAAGACGTACACGCTCAGCGGACGCGGTTCACCGAAGACCCAGAGCGAACCGAAAAAGGCCAGGGTCCAGAGCACCGCACCGAGGCTGAAAAACCAAAACTCTTCCGTGGCCCAAAACTGGTGCTGAAACGCGGCGCGCTCGAAGCAAGTGAAGAGCGCCTGGCTCAGAATCGCGGCGATCGGGATGAGAAAAAGCGCGACAACGTTGTTCAGCCAGCGCGTGGGAATCGTTACCGGACCGGGCAGGGCCTCAGCGTCGGCGCCATTGAGCAGCAGCCGGCGGCGGGCCTTGCGGTTCTTGGGCTGGGATTTGCGGCGGCTGGCCAAAGGAGAATGCGTGGCGCGGCGTTGTATCGATTTTCCGGGCGGGGAAAATCGGAAAGTACACGCGGAGCACAAATCTGTGTTCCACAAAGAGGTCTGGGGGCTTTGCGCTTGGCGAAAGCGGGGATATCACCGAAGGCAGAGGTAGATATGTCCTGGTCCGCCTGGGGAATCGGTTACCTCGTCTCGTGGGGGTTGATTCCTCTCATCCTCCTGCGCAACAAACCGCCCGTCTCGACGCTGGCGTGGATCTGGGCCGTGATCCTTTTTCCGTACATCGGGCCGATCGCCTACCTCGTCTTTGGCGAAAACCGGCTTGCCCGGAAACGGCTGCGTGCGGGCCGCGTGATGGCGGCGGAAAGTGAGCGCGGAGCGAAATTGATCACGAACAAAACGCGTGCGCTGCTGGCGCAGCTCGACCCGGCTGAACGTGAACTCGCCGAGGTGCTTTCCCGGATCAACGAAACCTCGGTGACCACGGCCGAAGGCGTGCGGCTGCTGGTCGGCGGCGCAGATTTTTATGCGGAACTCGGCCGCGAAATTCAGGCCGCGGAACGCCACGTACATATCGAGTTTTACATCTTCCGCGCCGATAGCCGCGGGGAGGAATTACTCGGGCATCTTGTTGCGGCGGCACGGCGTGGCGTGGAAGTGCGGGTGCTGCTCGATGGGCTGGGCTGCTTGGGGACGCCGTCCCGCTTTTTCCGACCGCTGCGGGAGGCGGGCGGACGTTTTGCCTGGTTTCACCCGAGCCAGTTTTTCCGGCTGCGCTGGCACATCAATCTGCGGAACCATCGCAAGCTCCAGATCATCGATGGCCGCGTGGCCTTCGTAGGCGGGATGAACCTGGGCCGCGAGTATGCGGGTGAAGATCCGAAGATTGGTCCGTGGCGCGATCTGACTCTCGCGTTGCATGGCGCGGCGGCGGGCAAACTCCAGGCGGTCTTTGCCGACGATTGGTTTTTCGCCACGCGGGAAAAGCTGAGCGATCTGCGCTATTACCCGCGTCCACAGACCGGTGCGCGCATGCTGGTCCAGCCGATGGCCGATGGGCCGGATTCCGCGGAGGACCCGATTCAGAGTTCCATCGTCGCGCTGCTGTCTGCGGCGAAACAGCGAGCTTGGCTGACGTGCGGTTATTTCGTTCCGTTCGAGCCGCTGCTCACGGCGCTCAAGCTTTGCGCGGCGCGACAGGTGGATGTGCGGCTGCTGGTGTCGGAGCGGACGGATCACCCGCTCCTCGTGCAGGTGGGGAGGAGTTATTACGAAGAGTTGCTGCAGTACGGAGTGAAGATTTACGAATTCGATGCGGCGGTGAATCACTCGAAATGCGCGATGATCGATGATCGCTGGGTGATGGTCGGCTCGGCGAATTTCGACATTCGATCGATGCGCCTGAATTTCGAGTTGAACACGCTCGTGCGCGATCCGGTGCTGGCGGGCGAACTCGAGCGGGTGTTGATCGGCGATTTCGAGCGCGGGTCGAAGCAGATCCACTTGGAGGATTTCCGCAACCGGCCCTTCCTGCGCCGGGCGATGGAGAGCCTCTTCCGGCCACTCGCGCCGCTGCTGTAGATTTCTCGCGGCGAATGGCAAAAAGCCCGGGGTGCGCTATCGTGAGGGTGGAGGGAAAACATGAATCTCTCACCGCACCAAACCGTCCGTGTGCTCTTCGACGAATGGCACAGCGAGAGCTGGAGTTGTTCGCGGGAACGTGCGCGGGAATTTCAGCCGGAGAATCCGGCGGGCGCGAGCTATCAGCAGGCTGCTGATTGGCTGGCCGCGCGGGATTTTAGCGTGGAGCGAAACACCGCCGGTCCGCTGACGGCGAATCGCCTCGCGGGCGTGGGCGTGCTGGTGCTGCCGCATCCGTGTGATCCGCGCTGGGAACGCACCACGTCCATGCATTCACCGGGCTTGTCACCGGGGGAATTGGAAGCCGTGCAGGATTGGGTGCGGGAAGGTGGCGCACTGCTCGTGATCACGGAGTACGAGCACGACAAGTATGGCGACAATTTGAACGAGCTGCTCGCTCCTGCGGGCATCCGGATCGAGAACGGCAAGGTCTTCGACCGTTCGGCCTGCCGGCACGATAATCCGGAATGGTTTCTCGCTGCGCCGGAGCCGGAACATCCGCTGGGGCACGGGGCGCAGGGCGGGGTCTGCTTTTACCGGGCGGGTTGGTGCACGGTCGGCCCGGGCGCAGAGGCGGCGTGGTGTGCTTCGGTGCAGGCGCATCCAGCGAATGCCGCGGTGGTGGCCACCGCGATGCTTGGTTCGGGGCGGATCGCGGTGGTGACGGATTCGGTGCTGTTTGGCGATGAGCGATTTCACGAGCCCGGTGCAGTGCAGCTCTGGGAGAATTTGCTTTACTGGCTGGCGGCGGCCGGGGTGCGGGCCGAGGAGGATTTCGGGCGTCCGCGGGTGCGTTCTTCGCCGGTGTCCATTTCGCCGGAGATGACCACGCTGCTCGCGTTTGTGGAGGCGTTGCGAGAGGTGCAGCAGCCGGATGGCTCGCTGGCTCCCGATGGGCATGTGGCGGCGGTGACTGCCGTCGAGGCGATCCGGGCTGAATTGGTAAAATTGGCGCCCCATTTCCCGCACCAGGTGGAATACTTCGGGGCGCTGGATCGCGACTTCGCCGCTTGGATCGAAGGTGGCGGCGGTAAACCGGACTTTGGCGCCTCACTTGCGGCTTTTGCCCCGCAACGCGATCGGCGCGATGGGCGGGAAACGCTCGCGCTCTTTCCGCTCTACACGCCGAACGCCTCCAGCGAGGTGCGGTTCGAGGCGATCCTCTTTCGCATTCCGTGGCCCGGCTGGCTGGCCGATCTGGAGCGCAGCCGCTTTCACAATCCGAAGTTCGTTCCCGGGCATTTCCTCGCTTTCACCGGTGGCTACGCGAGCGAATGTGCGGTGCTTTTTCCGGAGACCGTTTCGGTCGCAACACGGCCAAGCAATCAATTCGGCACCATCTTCTGCGATCGCGAAGCGGCCCGTTTGCAACGCACCGCCCTACGCTCGGCGGCGGCCGTCCATCTGCCGCTGCATCCGGAGCTGGAATTCTGGCTGCACTCGCCCGGGCTGATCGAGGAAACCGTGCTACTCTGGGATTTGATCCACGATGCCGGGCACAGCGTGGGGGAGCTGCCGTTCGATCCGTTCATGATCCGCCAGCGTGCGCCCTTTTGGATGTACGGACTGGAGGAACTGCGGGTCGACCTGCGCAGCTACGTCGAAGCGCGCAAGCTTGCCGCAGAGGGTTTCCCCTTCGCCCGGTATGTCTGTTACGCGGTGCTGCTCGATCGCATCTTCCGTTTTCCGATCACCGGCACGCGGGTGCGGAACTACGATGCGCTCGGTGGGCAATTGCTCTTCGCTTATCTACATCAACGCGACGTGCTCGTGTGGAGCGACAATCGGCTGACGATTCAATGGGCCGCGCTGGATGAAGCGATGGCCGCGCTTCGCAGTGAATTGCAGCAACTCTACAAGCTCGGGAGCGATTGCTCGAAGATGAGTTTTTGGCTCTCCGCCCATGATCTCGTGGCGCGTTACGTCCGTCCCAATGTCGCCTCCCAGTGGCGCGCCGATGACCGCGCGATCCGCGACGAAGCCGAGCCGAAGCGCTGGCTCGACCTGATCCACACGGATGAGTTTCCGCTGGGGACCTTTCATACCAACTTGCAGAAGCTGCTCACGCGCGGCTAAGGAGAGCGCCTCCCTGCCATGGCCAGCTCGCAGCAATGTGATTTTTCCCTTCCACTCCACCCCTTCGGCGCTGCGATGTTTGTCTTTGGTCTGGCGGTGTCCTGGATTGGGGTGTTAGCCAGTCTTTATGGTGCGCTGTTTGGGCCGCACTGGTTTTTCGTTTTTGGGATTCTCGGCTTTTTGCTCGCGGTAGGTGGATGCGTCTATTCGGAGCGCTGCTTTGTACCCTCGTGTCTGCAAGGCCTGGTGCAGCGATTCCCTTGGTGCCGGAGCTTTCGCGGGCTACTGACGCGGCTTGGCAAGGTGGCTGGCTTTGGAGCGGCGGTCGCCTTGGTGACCATGTTTCTGTCCGCGCGTCTGGACGGCGTCCCCGATGGCCAGACTCCGGTATTCGCTCCGCTTAGCGAATACGTGCTGACCAAGCACGGCAAGCGAATGGAGATCTCCAAACTGTGTTACTGGACGATCGGGACCAGCTTTTCGTCGGGTGGCACTCCATGGTGCTGGTCTTTTCGCTCACCGCGGTCCGCGGTTTGATGTTTGGGGAGCGATGTGGTGGGCCAAAGAAGCAAGGCGACGCCCAATCTGGAACGGACTAAGTCCGGTCGCCGCCGATGAGGTGGCCGCGATCCCAGCGGCGGTCCACTTGGGCTCCGTCGATCTTCCAAGTGCCTTCCTCAAGGACGAAGGTGTAGTGCACGAGGGCGACGTCGCCGGTGCGGAGAAAGAAATAGACGGGAAGCAGCGCGTGGCGGTCACTCACCAGCATGCCGCCGAATTCGATGCGCTCGAAGCGGCCGAGTTCGGGGCGTTCGAAGCGCAGGCGCTCGGCGAAGTCGTCGAGATTGTAGCGCTCCTGCATGGAGAGCGAGACCTGGCGGTAGGCCTTTGGGTAATCGGCGGAGCGAACCGCGGCGGCTTCCTGAAGGACGATCCGGTAAAGCTCCTGCGGCTGGGGCTCGGCGACCGCAGGCGGAGGGGCGAAGCGCTGATGGACGGCGAAGGCGCAGATGCCGAGGGTGGCCGCGACGATGCCGAGCTTGGCGCCGAGCCACCACTTCTTCATGCCGTGGGGGAGGACGTCTCGGCCAGGGCCGTGAGCTTTTTCAGATAGGGAAAAGAGTACAATCCGGTGCCGTGTCCATCCGCCCACGAAGGCTGAATGGCGTAGCCGCCGACCATTTGCCATCCGCGCAGGACAAAGCTCTGCGGAGTATAGGTCACTTCAGGGCGGACGAGGTTGCCCATCACATCCGGTTCACCGCCGCACATGGCGCAGGGGCAATTCCGGCGCAGGAACTCCAGCCGGAGAAACGATTCGCTCCCATCGTTCCAGGCGATGGCGAGTTCGTTGCCGACGTGGGCGATGTTGTTGGGCAGCAGACGCATTGCGCTGGACTATGAGGCCGGGTGGGGTGGCGGGGCAAGGGGGGAGTAATCAGTAGGCAGTAATCAGTGATCAGTCTTCCGTGCCGGGCGTCTCTACTGATTACTGGTTACTGTTTACTCCGAAAACTCGCTTTCATCCGCCTTCGGCTTCCACGCTCCACCCGCTCGGTGGCCAAAGATCGCGGTGCCGACGCGGACCAGCGTAGCGCCTTCCTCGATGGCGACGGCGAAGTCGGCGCTCATGCCCATGGAGAGCTGGGGCAGGGGAACGCGGAACTCGGTTTGCAGGCGGTCGCGTAGTTCGCGCAGGGCGACAAAAAATTTGCGCGAATGTTCGGCCGCGATGGCCAGTGGCGGGATGCACATGAGGCCGTCGATGGCCAGGCGATCGAGCGCGAGCAGCTCTTCGAGTTCGCGTTGGAGGCGATCCGGGGAGAAACCGAATTTCGTGCCTTCGCCGGCCACATTCACCTCGAGTAGGATGTGCGGGAAAAGGCCGCCCTCATCGGCGACGCGGTTCAGGTCGCGCGCGAGATCGAGAGAGTCGATCCCGTGGAAGAGGTCGAAATTCAGCGCAAGCGCCTGGCGAATTTTGTTTTTCTGGAGGTGCCCGATGAAGTGCCAGCGCGCCCGCCCGGGCAGCAGGGGAATCTTCGCTTTGGCCTCCTGCACGCGGCTCTCACCGAAGAGCGTCTGGCCCGCATCGAGTGCTTCGAGCACGGCTTCAGGCGGATGAGTTTTACTGATGGCGACGAGCTCCGCCTCACCGGGAGCACGTCCCGCTTTGGCATGGGCGGCAGCAATGGTTTCCTGAATTTCAGCGAGGCGGTCGGCGACGGAAGACATGGAGGTTGTTCACTCTAGAACGGCTGACAGCGAAGGGGAAAGAGCTTCTGTCAGAATGAAGGCGGGCTTTTTCACTTAAAGGGCTGTCGTTAGTGATAAGTTTTTCTGCTGGCCGGGGCTGAGGAGGCCATCTAATCGTATAGGAGTTCCCCGTTCCCCCATGCACATCGATCACCTCAAAGTGTTCTGCGACCTTGCTGAGGCGCAGAGCTTTTCCAAGGCTGCTCAGCTCAACAAAGTCACGCAGAGCGCCGTCAGCCAGCAAATCCGCGCGCTCGAACAACGGTTCGGCGTCACTCTAGTGGACCGCGGCCGCCGCAATTTTGCCCTCACTCCGGAGGGTGTGGCTTTGCTCGAAGCGGCGCGGGATATCCTCGATATCTATAATCACCTCGGCACCCGGCTGCTCACGCTGCGCAATGTGGTGAGCGGGGAGTTGCGCGTGGCCTCGATCTTTTCCATCGGCCTGCACGAGCTGCCGCCACGGCTGAAACTTTTCCGCGAGAAGCATCCCGAAGTGCAGGTGCATCTCGAATTCCGCCGTTCGCAGCAGGTCTACCAGGAAGTGCTGAGCGGGCTCGTGGATATCGGGCTGGTCGCTTATCCGGTGAAACGCGCGGGGCTGGCCTTCGAGATTTTCGATGAAGACCGCATGGTGCTGATCGTGCCGCCGGGGCATCCGCTGGCCGGCCGGCGCAGTGTGCCGCTGGCGGCGTTGCAGGGGGAGAAATTCATCTCCTTCGAGCCCGATCTGCCGACCCGCAAAGTCATTGATCGTCATTTGCGGCAGCATCAGGTCGAACCGGTCCACGTGATGGAGTTCGACAATATCGAGACGGTGAAACGCGCCGTCGAAGTCGAGAGCGGCATTTCCATCGTACCGGAAAATACGGTGCGCCGCGAAGTGGAGAGCGGCTTGCTCTACTCGGTGTCCCTGGAGGGGCCACGCCTGAGCCGCCCGCTGGGGGTGATTTATCGCCGCAATCGGCCGAGCAGCCCGGCGCAGGCGGAATTCATGAGTGCACTGCGTGCCGGGAGCGGGAACCTCGATGCCGCGAAAGCCGCGGCGGAGAAAGAAGCGGAGCCGGTGGAGGTTTAGTGCTGCGCGTGGTGGAGGCCTCTTTTCGGGGCGGCTCTGGGAAGAGCCGCCTGCGTTCGCTGCGCGGAATCTCGGGGAACGCTAACTCTTCGCGTCGGTCATCTTCTTCAGATTCACATCGATGCCGAAGAGGCGCCAGGCGGGGAGTTCGTAGTAAAACTTGAGGTGGAAGATCACCCGATACGGCTGCGTGGGGTAGTAGCCGGAGAGCACGAGCAGGCCTTCGGTATTCAGCCACGGTGCGCGGTCGAAGACGGGCTCGACGTTTTTGATCCCGGTCAAATCGATGTTCTGTTCGACGAAAGATTGGAAGGCGTGTTGCAGCCGGGCCGCACCAAGTTCGCTCTGCTTTTCCGTGAGCGGTTTGCGCATGGTCCCGGGCATGGCTGAAGGGCCTTCGCGGGTGACCAGCTGATCCTGCCAGTGCAAGGCGCACTGGTCGAAAAAATCGACGAAGGACTTCCGCTGAATCGCGTCGCTGAAACCGAGCAGTGCTTCGGTCGCCAGGGCTTTGCAGACCTTTTCCGGCGGCGGGGCGTGATGCGTGGTCGGATCGTCGAACCGCGGATCGTGGCCCAGTAGAGTGAAGGCATTTTCCACCTCGCCGGTGGTCCGGTCGCGGGGTGATTTCAGCGACAGGATTTTCCAGGTTCCGCCGTCTTCGACCATCGCGACCACGAGCGCCACGGTGTCGCCCTGCTTGCGGGTGAAGGTCGCTTTCACCCGCGCGACTTCGCGGGTGGAGGAGTAGTCCACCGGCTCGTACTGCACCGCGGTGAAGGTATCGATGCCGAGTTCGCGCAGCGCCGTTTGGAAAAAGCTCAGCGTTTGCTGCTCGCGAAAGGCGTAGGTAGCTGAAGCGTAGGCCCTGGCCGACTGGCCGGCCGCGATGAGATCGATGAACGCGCGCGCCGCTTCGTCCGGGGCGAGTTTTTTGGTGCAGCTGGAGAGGGCGAGCCCGGCGGCGAGCAGCGCGAGGGGGAACCGCGCGGCGCTCATTTGCTCAACTCGAGCATGCGGCGGATGGGAAGCTCGGCTCGAGCGCGCAACGGCTCGGGCAGGGTAATCTCCGGGGTGAGGTCGCGCAGGGCGTCGTGGAGATTTTCCAGCGTGTTCAGCTTCATGTAGCGGCAATCCGCGCACGCACAGTGATCGGTCGGCCCCGGGATGAATTCCTTGCCCGGGATCTCGCGGCGCAGGCGGTGCAGCATGCCCGACTCGGTGGCGATGATGAACGACTTCGCCGGCGACGATTTGCAGTAGCTGATCATCTTTTCCGTGGAGCACACCTCATCGGCCAGCATGCGCACCGCGTAGGTGCACTCGGGGTGGGCGACTACGGGGGATTCCGGATGGTGCACGCGGATTTTCTCGATCGACTGCCGGGTGAACTCCACGTGGACGTAGCAGTTGCCCTTCCAGAGTTCCATCGGGCGGCCCGTTTGTTCCGTCACCCACGCGCCGAGGTTTTGGTCGGGGACAAAGAGGATGTTCCGATCTTTCGGCGCGGCTTCGACGATCTTGACCGCGTTGCCGCTGGTGCAGATCACGTCGCTGAGCGCTTTCACCCCGGCGGAACAGTTGATGTAAGCAATGACGTAATAATCCTTCTCGCGATGCGCTTCGAGGTAGGCGGCGAGTTTGTCCGGCGGACAGGAATCGCTCAACGAGCAGCCAGCGTTCAGGTCGGGCAGGATCACCTTTTTCGCGGGGTTCACGATCTTGGCAGTCTCGGCCATGAAATGGACGCCGCAGAAAGCGATGACTTCCGCATCCGTCTCGGCCGCCTTGTAAGACAGGCCGAGGGAGTCGCCGACGAAATCGGCAACTTCCTGGATTTCTTTCACCTGATAGTTGTGAGCGAGAATGACCGCGTTGCGTTCGCGCTTGAGGGCGAGAATATCTTCAACGAGGTCGACACCGGGCATGGACATGGGGGAAGTGTGGCACTGTGCGGCGCCGGTAGCACCGGAATTTTTGCGTCATCAGCGCGACGCCCGGGTGGCCGGAAATCCGGCCATCAATGCCGCTGGCCGGAGACGGGGGTGTAGGTTTCCGGGGAGCCGCCGATCTTGCCGAAATCGTAGCCGACGATCAACCAGCCTTCGTGCCGCTGCGCGTCGTTGTTCGTGCCGAAAAGGCAGGCCAGATCGATGTGGAAACGCTCCGTGAGGCGGAACTGCACGCTCGGGCCGACGAGGTATTTCTGTTCCGGTTCGCCGCGGTCGAAGTGGGTGCTTTCGCGTACGTACTTGGCTTCCACGCCGAGACTTACTTTCGAGTCGATGAGCGAGTAGCTGAGGCCGGCGCTGATCTGGAACTCTGCGGTCCGGTCGGCATTGCCGAATTCCTTCTCGTACGCAAAATTGATCGCGTAGTGCAGCCGCGGGGCGAGTTGATCGGCGAGGAGCAGCTTGAACTCGAAAACGTCCGAGCCTTTGTCCACCCATTTGTATTCGCCGTAGAGGGTGGGGTTGAGCGGGATTTTGCCCCAGTCGGCGAGCGCCCAACGGAGTTCGACCGCGATGTTGTCGTGGTGCGCCTTGCGTTCGTCGTCGACGACCCAGTTTTCATACAGATCGAGCTGCATGCGATAGGGCAGGCCGATTTCGATCTCCGAGATGAAGAGATTCTGGATGGTGTCGTCGCGGTTGTCGCGCAGGCGCCACCACTGCTCCACGCCGATATGCCAGGGATCCTGCTGGATGTAGGCGCGGGTGGTGGTGAAACGGCGGGCCGATGTCCATTCCGGCCGACCGGTTTCGCCGACGGGGCGTTCCTCAGCGAGTGCGGGGCCGGTGGCGGTGGTGGTCACCTCGGGCAAGCGGGTGACGGTGCGGTTGGAAGAGGTGTCGGGGTGAGCCGCCAGCAGTGGGGAGGCCAGGAGGACGGCGGCGAGAAGAGCTTTGTACACGGTACGAAAGGTTGGTGGGGTGGGATTGGCTGAGGAACAGAATCGCCCTATCAAAACCGTCTTGTCGTGAAAAGCCTTAGAGATATTGAGACTCAGAAACAGAGCCTCCCTGCCATGCTTTGAGCACGGGCTTCTGCGTAAACCTTTGCGCCGATTGCTTTTACCGCAAGGGCGGCCTTAGTACGTCTTCCGCATGTTACTCGGCAGGATGCCGAGTTCACTGCGGTATTTCGCCACGGTACGCCGGGCGATCGGGATGCCTTTCTGGCTCAGGAGTTCCACGATCTCCTTGTCGCTGAGCGGGTTCTTCGGGTCTTCGTCCTTCACCATGTCCCCGATCATCCCCTTGACGCTGGTGTTGCTCATGGCTTCGCCATCGGCCGTCTGGTAGCCGGGGGTGAAGAAGTACTTCATGTCGAACACCCCGTGCGGCGTGCTCATGTACTTGCCGGAAATCGCGCGGCTGACCGTCGTCTCGTGCACCCCGACGGCGTCGGCGATTTGCACCATGGTCATCGGCTTCAGCGCGCTGGGGCCAAATTCGAGGAACTCCCGCTGCCGGTCCACGATCTGGTGGGCGATGTTCGAGATCGTCTGCTGGCGCTGGTGGATCGACTTGATCAGGAATTTCCCGCTCCGGATTTTCTCGCGGATGTAATCGCGCACGTCGTCCTTGCTCCGGTCGCTGCTCATCAGGTCCTTGTAGGTATTGCTGATGCGCAGGTGCGGAATCTGGTCGCCGTTGAGGCTGATCTGCCAGTCGGTCCCGATCTTTTCCACCGTCACGTCGGGCAGGACGTAATTGTTCGGATCGGGGGTGAAAATCTGGCCGGGCTTCGGATCGAGCGTGGCGATGAAATTCGCGGCGCGCTGGACCTGCTCGGGCGTGGTATTCAGCCGGCGGGCGATTTCGGGGAAGCGGCGTTTGCCCAGATCGTCGAGGAAACGATCGACGATGCGGTATTCGAGCGACTGTTCCTTCCCGAGGCGTTTGAGCTGGTTGAGCAGGCACTCGCGCAGATCGCGGGCGGCGACGCCGACCGGGTGAAAGGTCTGCACGAACTCAAGGATGCGCGTGATCTCCGCGGCATCCATGCCCGTGTTATTCGCGATATCCTCGGGCGAATTTTGCAGAAAGCCATGGTCGTCGACGTTGCCGATGATCAGCTCGGCGATCTTGCGATCGCCATCGTTCAGGTCGCTGCTCTGCACCTGTTCGAGGAGGTGCTGCTGGAGCGTCTCTTCCTTGACCAGGGAATCGAAGAAAAACTGCCGGCGCTCTTCGTCCTCGGCGGAGCGATGCGAGTAGCCACTGCTTTGCGACATGTAGTCGCGCCATTCTTCATCGAGTTTGGCGAGGCGCTCGAATTCGGCATCGAATTCCTCGGCTTCGCGCTGCTTGTCCTCGATGGTTGGCTCGGTCTGCTCAAGCTCCAGCGTAGGGTTGGACTCGATTTCCTGCTGGATCAAATTCCGCAATTCCAGCATGGGTGCCTGCAGGATTTGCAAGCTCTGCTGAAGTTGCGGAGCGAGTACCTGCTGCTGGGAAAGCGTCTGAGTCTGTGAAAGACCTGCCATTGCCCCGATCTTAGCTGGCGGCAGGAGCGAGGCAAGCAGTAATCTTGCCAAAATCTGCCGAAATTTTGGGTGCGGTTCGCGGCACTCTTTACGCTCTGCCAGTGGGGGCATGAAACCCAAGCCCTTTTTCTTCACCCTCGCTGGCTGCGGGATCCTCGCCGCCTCGGTCCTGCTCCCGCGTGAATCCGCCGGCCAGGTCGATGCCTTCGATCCGCAATTGCAAGCGTTGCTCACGGAGGTCGCGGCTCAGCAGGCGATCATCGCCGAAAACCAGACCAAGATCGATGAGAAGGTCAATTCCATCTCAGAGGAAGTTCGCGTCGCCCGCATTTTTGTCGGCCGGGCCGGCGGCAAAGCCAAATAACCACGCCACGCCATGAACCGTTTTTCTTTCCTCGCTCTCGCGCTCACCCTCATCCTGTCCCTCGCTGCGCGGGTGCATAGCCAGTCCACGGTTGCGCCGAAAAATCCGGCGCAACAGCTCCAGGCCCTCAAGGCCGCCAACCAGGCCCAGCTGGAAAAACAGACCGCGCTGCTGCTCAAGCTCGACGAACTCCAGAAGGAAGCTGCGCAGATCAAATTCCTGGCCAAGCGCGGATAGCGCCCCGCCCGGAAAGCGTCTGATTTGCTTTTGATTTGCCCGCGCGTTCCCCGGACGGGGGAGCGCGTGGCGGCAAATGGGTGAGGGATCGTGCCCGGGGGGGAGGCTTGGGCCGGCGCGCCGGTGAGGCCAGGACGGGGAGGTTACTTCTGGGGCGCTTTTGCCCGCATGAACTCCGCCATCTGCTTTTGCGCGATGGCCTGCTGCTGCGAAGCCGCCTGTACTCTTTGGATGAGCTGATTGTAGGCCGCCAGCGTGGCGTCGTCGCGGAAGGTGAGCTGGCCGGTTTGCGGATTTCGATCCCAGCGCCCCCAGTTCTTTTCCAGCAGGTCGAGGATGGCCAGGCCGGAGTCGCCCATGATCCGGTCGTACTGGCGAATTTGCATCTGCAGGGGCCGGGTATTGCCCTGCGACTCCTGGTAGCCCCGGATGGTCGCCTCGATGGTGGCCGCGGGCACGTCCGCGGCCTCCAATTCGCTCCGAATGAGGGCTTCGCTGTTCGCGATCGTGTCGGTGAGCTGCGCATTCATCGCCACGAAATCCCGGAGGGTTTGCCGGTGCGTTGCGAGGGTCGCCTGGTCGGGGATATTGAAGGTGAAAATCTTGTCGCTGGTCAGACGCTGGACGGCGCTTTGATAGAGCCGGGCCTGGACCTGCATCTTGCCGAGGAAAGCGGCCATCGCCCGAGCGGTGGCGGCGTCCGTGGCGTTCATCTGGGTGGACGATTTTTCGATCTGCGCTTTCACCCGGCCGATGGCGGATTCACCGTCGGGGTTGTTTCCATTCGCGAATGATTCGGCCATGCGGGCCTTTTCCGCGGCGGCGATCGCGGCCACCTCCTTGGCGGCTCGGTCCTGCTGGATGCGGCGGTAGACGAAAACGCCCACGCCGACAAAGGCGCCGAGCATGAGAACGAGCCCGACGACCACCGCGGTGACGATGATCCACAGGCTGTTGTTTCCCCGGGATTTGGGGGCGCGAGTTGAGGTCGGAGGGTAGGGCGACTCCATGGATGATCAGGAGAAAAGCGCCTCCCATCCGGGGAGACAAGTGCGAAGCCCGGGCTATGCTGCAAGCCATGGAACTCGATCTCGCCGGCGAGCACGCCGGACGCGCTTACCCGCTGCTCGCCTCACTCGTTACGCCCCGCCCGATTGCCTGGGTCACCACGCTGAATACGGAGGGCGTCGTCAACCTCGCTCCCTTCAGCTTTTTTAATGTCCTTGGTGCCGAACCGCCGATCGTGGGTTTTTGCCCGGGCAATCGGCCCGATGGCACGCCGAAAGATACGGCGCGTAATGTCCGGCTCGGACATGAGTTTGTGGTGAATCTCGTGGATGAAGCCCTGGCTGAGGCGATGAATCGGTCCGCTGCGTCGCTGCCTTACGGTGAGAGCGAACTAAGAGTCGCCGGGGTGGAAGCGGTGCCGTCGTCCCTCGTGAAACCGCCCCGCATCGCCGGCGCGCCGGCCAGTCTCGAGTGTCAGGAGTGGGGTACACTCGAGATCGGGGACAATCGCCTGATTATCGGCCTCGTGAAACGCCTGCATGTCCGCGACGAACTGATCGATCTGGAAACCCTGCGCATTCACACCGAGCGCTTTCATTCCATTGGCCGCATGGCCAGTCCGCACTGGTATTGCCGCACGCGCGATCGTTTTGAAATGATCCGCCCGGATTAAAACCGCTCCTGCCTCATGACCACTCCTGCCCAATTCATTCATCATATTCCCGGCGGCGCGAAAACCTACGCCGCGGTCGGCGATAAATACACGATCCTGGCGACCGGGGAACAAACCGGGGGTGCGTACTGCCTATCCGAAGCAACCGTGCTGCCCGGCGGTGGCCCGCCACCGCACTACCATACGCGGGAAGAGGAGTCGTTTTACGTGCTGGCGGGGGAGATCACCTTTACCGTCGATGGCCGGCGGGTGGTTGGGACACCTGGGACGTTTGTGCAGATTCCGCGGGGCACCCCGCATGCCTTCAAAAACGAGTCGGCGGAGCCGGCGCGGATGTTGATTCAGTGCGCCCCGGCGGGTTTTGACCGCTTTATGGCCACTTTTGCGAAGGAACTGCCCTCGGCCGATACCCCGGTCGGGCCACCGGCCCCGGAGGAAATCGAGCATTTGCTCAAGGTCGCCCCGGAGTTCGGTATCGTCATCCTGCCACCGCCTTGAGCGGTTTTTGGGTGCCGTGAAGTGGGGGAGGCGTTTTGGGCTTCTGCGTTTAAGACAAAAATTCCCATTGCCCGCCGCCGCTGGGAGTCGAGAATCCGCGCTCCTTTTTTCCATCCATCCATGAGCACGAAGCCAAAAGTCCTAGTCGCCGACCCCATTTCCGAACGCGGTATCGCGGAGCTGTCCTCTGGCGGCGTGCTCGACGTGACGGTGAAGACCGGCCTGAAGGAGGCCGAACTGCTGGAAATCATCGGCGAGTTCAGCGGTCTGGTCGTCCGTTCGCAGACGAAGGTGAACGCCAAAGTGATCGAAGCCGCGAAGAACCTGCGGGTCGTCGGACGCGCCGGAGTGGGCGTCGATAACGTCGATGTCGAAGCCGCCACGCGTCGCGGGATCATCGTCATGAATACGCCGGCGGGGAATACCATCTCCACCGCCGAGCTCGCCTTTTCGCTCATGGTGTCGATCGCGCGCAAGATTCCCGCGGCCGACGCGACGATGAAGGCCGGCAAGTGGGACAAAAAGAATTTCGAAGGCGTCGAGCTCTACTCGAAGACGCTCGCGATTCTCGGCATGGGCCGCATCGGCACCGAAGTGGCCCGCCGGGCCATGGCCTTCGGCATGCGGGTGCTCGCTTACGATCCGTATCTCTCCGCCACTCGCGCCCGTTCGCTCCAGGTCGATCTCGTGGAAAACGTCGATGACATCGTCGCGCAGGCCGACTTCATCACCTTCCACACGCACATTACGCCGGAGACGCGGAATATGCTCGATGCCCGCCGTTTGCGCCTGTGCAAACCCGGCGTGCGGATCGTCAACGCCGCGCGCGGTGGCCTCATCGATGAAGCCGCGCTGGCGGAAGCCCTGAAGAGCGGCCACGTGGCCGCGGCAGGCCTCGATGTCTTCGACGTGGAACCGCTCCCGGCGGATTCGCCGCTGCGCACCGCGCCGAACCTCGTCACCACGCCGCACCTCGGCGCCTCCACCGCGGAAGCGCAGGAAGGCGTCGGCATCGAAGTCGCCCAGCAGATTCGAGCCGCGCTCCTCGCCGGCGAAATCCGCAACGCGGTGAACATGCCGAGCATCGACGCGAAGACCCTCGCGATCATCGGGCCGCACCTCGCCCTCGGCGAGAAGCTCGGCCGCTTCCTCTCGCAGATCGCCACGCGCCGTTGCGACAGCGTGAACGTGAACTACAGCGGCAAGATCAACGAGGTCGATACCACCGCGATCACCCGCGCCATTCTCAAGGGCTTCCTCGAGCAGGCCGGCGGCGCCGACGTGAACATCGTCAACGCGCCCGCCTTTGCCGAAAACCTCGGCCTCAAGATCACCGAATCGCGCGAGAGCAGCTTGACGGATTTCGCCGAACTCATCGAGCTCACCGCCGCGGGCGAAACCGGCTGGGTCTCCGTTGCCGGCACCTTCTTCGGTTCCACGCCGCGCATCGTGAAGATCAACGGCCGCCACGTGGAAGCGAAGCCCGAAGGCGTGCTCCTGCTCCTCGAGAACAAGGATCGCCCCGGCATCGTCGGCCACGTCGGCACCATGATGGGCAAGCACGGCGTGAACATCGCCGGCATGTCCCTCAGCCGCGACGTTCAGGGCGGCCAGGCCCTCACCGTCCTGAACCTCGACTCCGTCCCCGGCGAAGCGCTGGTGGCTGAACTCCAGGCCGAGGAAGACATCCAGTCGGTCCAGATCGTGAAGCTCTAACCTTGCTGAAGTACAGGCTTCAGCCTGCTTCGTGAAACCTTCGTTTCAGCCCCGCCTCGTGCGGGGCTGAACTGTTTCTGGGCTAAAACGCTCCGACATCCCCAGGAGACTTCGCTCCACCGACTTTCGCCGCTCTTGCGGGTTGCGTCGCCACGACCGCTCGCGGTTTCGGAAACTCCAGCCCCGACAATTCCGGCAACTTCTTGACCGCCCCTCCGATCAGCGGGCTTCCCGACCGGAGTCCGAACCGGAGCTTGGCCGCATCGTCGAATCCGGGATCGTCCCCGGTGCGCGTCGCCCACGTTGGCGGCACGTTGGTCGTTTGCGTCGAGCACCAATTTCCCGCACCGATGGTGATCCCGAAATCGATTCCGTACACCACGCGGAGCCGGGCTGTGGGCGAGTAAAACACGTTGTTGTACACCTCGAGCGCCTGCACCGCGGCTTTGGCCCCGAAGATCGACGAATTTCCGCGCACATCCGGATCAGTTACGAAGGTGTTGTACGCGAAGCGATACCGCCCGTCGCTCGCGCCGGTCCCATCCGTACCGAGGCGGGCGAAATAGCCGATCGATCCGGCTCGTTTGCGGAAGAGATTGCCGACCACATCGGCGTCTTCGCGTACCGCGGCGGCCGTGCCCGGTTTTTGACCGGAAGGATCAGCGCCGATGAGGTCGAGTTCATGCGCGGCGGCGCCTTCGATCCAGTTGCCGTAAATCTCGGTGCGCCCGGCGCGGGACTTCACATTGTTCCCGCCGAGCCCGCCGTGCAGGTAGCAGTTTTGCACGCGGAAAACGGCGTTGGGATAGCGGTCATTGCTGGTGCCGACATAGATCTGGTGGGCTTTGTCGCCTGCGCCGCAGCGATAAATCTCGACCCGTTCCAGCGTGATGGAGCCGCCGCTGTCCGAGCCTTGCACGCCCTGCCCGGCGACATCGTGCACCACGCAATCGCGGATCGTGATGTCGTTCGCCACCACGTACAGCCCGCGCCAGGTATTCGGGTCGCGCTGGCTCGTGATCTCGAAGTTTTCGAACACGGTGTGGTCGCCCTGAAAGCGCACCACTGCACCGTGGACCACACTGCCGGCCCCGGTGAGAACAGGCCGATCAATGCCTCGCACGGTAATCGGCTGATCGGGCGTGCCGGAATTGCGAAGCGTAAACTGTCCGCGGTAGTCGCCACGGGCGATTTCAAGGACGTCGCCCGGCTTTAGTTTTGCCGCGAGTGCGTTGATCTCCGCATCGGAGCTGGCGCGATAGGTTGCGGCCCAAGCCGATGCTGTGCAAAGCGAGAGGGTGAGAAGCAGAGAGCGCATGGCTACAGAGTCGAATGCTGAGGCTGCTTCCTCGGCTGGCAATCCGCCTATTTCCCGTTCTCGCGCGTGATCTCTTCGAGGTACGCGCGCACTTCGGCCGCATCCTGCAATGAGAGCGCGGTTGCGGCGGTCACCCGCCATTCGCTTTCGCTCGCCACGCGCAGGGTGTCTTTGATTTTCGGAATTCGCGCCGGCGAAAGGCTGAGTTCGTTCACGCCGATCCCGAGCAGGACCTGCGCAGCAATCGGATCCGAAGCCGCTTCGCCACAGACCCCCACGTGTTTCTCCAGCTTGCCCGCGGCGTGTACAACCTGCCGAATCAAACGCAACACGGCGGGGTGCAGCGCATCCTGCAAATGGGCGAGCTCCGCATTTCCGCGATCGGCGGCGAGTGTGTATTGCGTGAGATCGTTCGTGCCGAGGCTCACGAAATCGACGTTCGGCAGCAGTTCATCGATCAGCACGACCGCGGACGGCACTTCGATCATGATGCCGATCGGCACGGGCCAGGCGTGAGGAATGGATTCCTGCTCGAGCTCACGATGTGCGGTTTCGAGGAGCAGCCGGGCTTCCTGAAGTTCGCGCGGCTCGGCGATCATGGGAAACATGATGCGGAAATTTGCTCCAGCGCCCGCGCGCAGAATCGCGCGCAGCTGGGTCACGAAAAGTTCCGTGCGGTTGAGGCACAAGCGGATCGCACGTACGCCGAGGAAGGGGTTCGCCTCTTTGGGCAGCCCGAGATAGGGCAGCTCCTTGTCGCCCCCGGCATCGAGGGTGCGAATGATGACGGGGCGGGAACCCATCGTTTCGGCGAGTGGACGGAGCGCGGCGAACTGCTCCGCTTCGCTCGGTGGTGTGTCACGGTCGAGGAAGAGAAATTCGGTGCGAAACAAGCCGACGCCCTCCGCGCCATGGGCGAGGGCCGCGGCTGCTTCCTGGGCGTGGCCGAGATTTGCCATCATTCCGAGCGTCCAACCGTCGGTGGTCGTTGCCGGCGCCTGGCTGCGACGTTTTTGTGCTGCAGCGGTTGCTCGCTGCTGATCGCGGCGGGCGGGCAGTTCCGTGAGTTTCGCTGGTTGGGGATCCAGCCACAGCTCACCGGTTTCGCCATCGAAAGCGGCGACCCGATTTTCCGGGTGGACCTCCACGCGGGCGATGGCGGGGAGACCTCGCGCGCGCAGGAGAATGGCGGCGTGTGACGTGCGTCCGCCGCGGAGCAGGATCACGCCTTCGACTTGGTCGCTCAAGGCCGTGACCTGAGCCGGAGTGAGATCCTCGACGACCAGCAGGCTGGGTTCGGTGGGTTCGCTCAAGCCTCCGCCTTTGACGCCGAGGAGCCCGAGCACGCGGCGACCGATGTCGCGCACGTCGGCTGCGCGCTGTCGCAGATATTCATCGTCGAGTTTGGCGTAGTCGCCGGCCACGCGCTCATAGGCTTGATGCCAGGCGTGGGCCGCATTTTTGCGTTGGTTGCGGACCGAGTCTTCGACCGCCTGCAAGAGGGCGGGGTCTTCGAGGATCAAGGCTTGGGCGGCGAAGATATCCGCTTCATCGGAGGAGTGCGCCGACTGAAGAGCCTTTTGCTCCTGCGCGAGGGCTGTTGCTGCCGCCTGCAGCGCGGAACGAAAGCGGGAGAGTTCGGTTTCTGTGTCGTCTGCGGGTGCCGTGGGGATTTCCGGTGCAGCTTCCGCTGCAAAGAAAAGGGGGCCAAGGGCGAGACCTCCCGACACCGGGATGGCGCGGCCTTGCTGGGGTATGGATGCAGTGGGGGCGGGCGTGGCGAGATCGTCGCCGAGGCCGCTTTCGACCGCGGTCTTGAGGGCTTTGAGTGCGAGTTCGGCGGCGGATCCCGCGGCGGAAATTTCGATCTCGTCGCCTTTCAACACCGCGAGAGAGGCGAGGCCGCTCAAGCTTCGTGCGGAAACCGGGCCGCGGTTTTTGGTCACGTTGCGCACGCTGATCTCGGCGGGGTGTGCCGCCGCTTCGCGGATGAAACGCGCCGCGGGCCGCGCGTGCAGCCCATGGGGATTCGGCACTTTCACCCGTACGGTTTGTTGGGGGCCCTGGCTCGTTGGCGCTGGAGTGGGCGCAGCTGCTCCGGCTGGACGCAAATGCTCGGTCTTCGGGCGGAGCGCGCTCTCCGCTTCGCGGGCGACTTCTTCGAGGCTGCTGCCCAGCCCCGCGACCGCACCGGCGGCAACGGCTCCTTCGACGAAGGGAGCGGCACACAGCCGCACTTTGGAGCGCACGCCTTCATCGAGGAAATCGAGCGCGGTTTCAGCGCTGAGGATCGCGCTGCCCATATCGAGCAATACGAGCACGCCTTCGGGTCCCATGGTCTCTTCGATGCCAGCCATGATCTCCATGGCATTGGTGCCGAGGGTGGCATGGTCGTCACCCACGCCGGCTGCGACGGTCACACGGATCTTTGCCCCGGTGACCGAAAGGACGAGCGCTTTGGTCGCCTCAGCCAGAGCGTGGCTGTGCGAGACGAGGACGAGAGCGACCATGATGGGGAGGGGTGAAGTTAAGGGGTGCCTTTGACGGCGTGGGCGAGCGCTTCGAGGAGCAGGACCGACGAAGCTGCGCCGGGGTCCTTGTGGCCCGCGCTGCGGTCGCCGAGATAGCTGGCGCGGCCTTTGCGCGCGATCAGCGGGATGGTGCCATCCGCGGCCACTTGAGCGGCAGCGACGGCGCGGTCGAACGCGGCTTCCAGTGATTCGCCTTTCTTCGGGTGCAGGGCGGCGAGTGCTGGCGTCAGCACGTCGACCATCGTTTTGTCGCAAATGGCGGCTTTGCCGAGATTCACAACGGCCGCGAGCCCGGTATCGAGGCACGTGCAGAGGTCGGAGAGGGCCAGCTCGTCCTTACCCATGGCGGGCTTGGCCGATTGCAGGAAAAACGTGCCGTAGAGCGGCCCACTGGCTCCACCGACTTGCGAGATGAGGGTCATCGCAGCGGTGCGAAAGAGGGTGCCAATATCCTTGGCGACGAGGGCGTCGAGTTTCGGCGGTATGGCGGCGAATCCGCGGGCCATGTTTGCGCCATGGTCGGCATCGCCGATGGCGGCATCGAGATCGGTGAGTTCGTCTTTGTGTTCGGCGAAGACGGTGGCGCAACGGCGGAGCCAGGCTTCGATCGCGGAGGCAGGGATGGTGAGCATTTCCGGGGCAGTGAGAGGTTAACAACCGTGACGCAACGCCGGGGTATGCACAGGCGCATCCCAGTATTTCGTCAGTTCATCATCGAGTCGTAGTAGCGTGATGGCGGTACCTGCCATTTCGAGACTGGTGATGTAGGAGCCGACCAGATTGCGCGTGATTTCGAGGCCCGCCTTTTTCGCGATCTCCGCGGCCTTGCGATACACGATGTACAGCTCGATCAGCGGTGTGCCGCCGAGCCCGTTCACAAAGAGCAGCACCTTGTCGCCCGACTTGAAGGGCAGATCGTGCAGGATCGGCTCCATGAGCAGTTCGACGATTTCATCGGCAGGCAGAACCTTCGCGCGCCGGCGGCCGGGCTCGCCGTGAATGCCCACGCCCACTTCCATCTCGTCATCAGGCAGGGCAAAGGTCGGTTTGCCGACATGCGGCACGGTGCAGGAAGTCAGCGCCATGCCCATGCTGCGCGCGTTGGCGTTCACGCGTTTGCACAGGTCGCGGATTTCCGGGAGCGACTGGCCGGCTTCCGCGGCCGCGCCGCAGATCTTCTCGGCGAGAATCGTCGCGCCGACACCGCGGCGTCCGGCGGTCCATGTGCTATCCTGCACGGCGACATCGTCGTCGATGATCACACTTTCCACCGGGATGCCTTCGGCGCGGACCATCTCGGCGCCGAGGTCGAAATTCATCACGTCGCCGGTGTAGTTTTTCACGATGTGCAGCGCGCCTTTTTCACCGGCCACGGCCATGGTCGCGGCGTGCATTTGATCGGGCGTCGGACTGGTGAAAACCGCGCCGGGACAGGCGGCGTCGAGCATGCCGCGTCCCACGAAGCCCCCGTGCATCGGCTCGTGGCCACTACCACCGCCGGAGATGATGGCGACCTTGTTTTTCACCGGCGCATCGGCGCGCGTGATGTAATTCGGATCGAAGTGAACCTTGAGCAGATCCGGGTGAGCGGCAGCCATGCCGTGGAGGGCATCGACGACCACGTTTTCGGGAGAATTGATCAGCTTTTTCATGATGGGGAGGGGTTAGGCGGGGAAGACAACTTTGAAGAGCAGACCGGCGAGTACGGCGCCAATGAGAGGACCCACCACGGGGATCCAGGCATAGGACCAATCGGATTCGCCTTTGCCGGGGATGGGCAAAATCGCGTGGGCAATCCGCGGCGCGAGATCGCGCGCCGGATTGATCGCGTAGCCGGTGGTCCCGCCGAGTGCCAGGCCGATACCCCAGACCAGCCCGCCGACGAGGAAGGGCGGAAGGCCACCGGCGAGGCCGATTTTGCCGGCCACGGCGGATGAGAAGATCGCACCGACCCCGATCAGGAGCACCATGGTGCCGATCGCTTCGCTGATCAGGTTCGTGGTCGTATTGCGAATCGCAGGCCCGGTGGAGAAACACGCAAGCTTGAGCCCGGCGTCCGGCGTTTCTTTCCAGTGGGGGAGGAAGTGCAGCCACAGGATGATGGCTCCCACGAAAGCGCCGGAAAACTGCGCGGCTAGATAGGGGGCCACCTTCGACCAGTCGCCGCTGGAAACGGCGGCCCAGACGGTGACGGCGGGATTGAGATGGGCATCGGGGCTGCCGAAAGCGATGGCGGTGAAGACGCCGATCATCACCGCAAAAGCCCAGCCGGAAGCGATGACCATCCATCCCGCGTTTTGGGCTTTGGATTTGCCGAGGAGGACATTGGCTACGGTGCCGTCGCCGAGCAGGACGAGCAGCATCGTGCCCATGAATTCACCGAGGAAAGGAGAGGTCATCGCCCGAGACCTCCTGCAGGAAAACGGCACGCTGGGCCGGTGAGGGGAAAACGGAGGGACGATTTCATGGCTACAGGGGAATTGAGGTTTCGTGGGCCTCGTCCACCCGGGGGGATGGACTTCGGCTTGTCTGGATGCGGGTATCGTCGTCCTCCGGCTTTTTCGAACAATGGGAATGAAGTTGAAAAACCTTGTATCGTTTGTACAAATCTTAGTTGTGAGTAAAACGCCTGTTCCGCCGCCGTCGTCCGGTTCGGTGGAGGAGATTTGCCTCACGGTGACCACCCGGTTGCTCGATCTGGCGGATCAATCCCGGTGCGTGGTCCGCAGTCCGCAGCCGCTGCATCACGTGGAAGATCAGCCCGGACTCCATTTCCATTTTTCGCCGGATGTGGTGATCGGGCTCGGTGGCCAGACGCGGCTGGAATTCGTCGAGGAAACGCTGGTCCTCGCCCCGTACGAACTGGCGCTGATTCCTTCCGGCATTCCGCATCGTGAGGTGCCCGTGGCGCGCGCCAATGAGCCATTTCAAAACCTCGTGCTGAGTGTTTACAACCAGACCATCACCGCACTGTGGCAGCGTTCGGTGCCGGGCGCACAAACCCTCCACGTCGAGCATGCGTACTTCGACACCTCGAAAGACCAGATTCTGATCGGCTACCTCGAAGAACTCGCAGCGCTCCAGCACGGCAGTGAAGCGCAGCGGCACTTCGGCATCAAAGGCTTGTTGCTAGCCTATCTCAGCACGCTGGCCGGCATCATGCAGCACGCGCAGGAAGCGCCGCCGACCGAGAAGCTGAAGATCGCGCAGGCCAAACGCTACGTGCAGGAACACCTCGGTTCACCCGAACTGAGTGTGAAGCAGCTCGCGGGACTGCTGCACTGCTCAGCGGATTATCTCTCGTACCTTTTTCACCGCGAAGTCGGGCAACGCCTCATCGGGTACATCAACCGCGAACGGGTGAAAGCCGCGATGAATATGCTGCGGCAAACTTCGCTCAGTATTTCCGAAGTCGCGTATGCGCTTGGCTTCGAGAGCCAGGCCTATTTCAGCCGTGTCTTCAAGCAGGTGGCGCTCAAAACGCCGGTGGAATATCGCAAGCTAGTGGAACATGCGATGGTCGAACTCGAGGGCCGTCCGCGAACGATTTTCCCGACCGCGGCTTGAACGTTATTTCGCGCCGAGCGATTTCAACTCGGCTTCGGCGAAGCGGTATTCAGCGAAGGATTTTTCTTCGGTCGCCATGCACTTGCGGAAGTAGTCGGCAGCCACGTCCTTTTCCCCGGCGAGCAGCCTTTTCATTCCGGCATAAGACCAGGCCTCGCATTGCTGGTTGCGTTTGGTTTTCGGATCGGAGGCGGTCTCTGGAGCCGCCAGGAATTGCGCCTCCGGCAGCCGGCCGAGGAGGAAATCGCCGATTTGCGCAGGCCAGTCTTCCGCGGTGCCCGCTTTGCGCTTCGCGAGAAAGTCGGCCAGTTCCTGATCCGCTGCCTGTGCCTCGCCAAGGCGGGCCCGGCTGAGCCAGATGAAAAAGCGGGGATACTCCTGCTCCTTCTCGGAGAATTCACACCGCTGCCGGAAATCCGCGAGCGCCTCCGCCCAACGCGCGGCAGCGAAGTAAGTCATCCCGCGGTGGTAGTAGATTTGGGCAAATTTGGGATCGAGGGCGAGAGCTTGTTGATAGTCTGCAAACGCGCCTTCGAGGTCGCCTTGGTAGCTTTTGATGAGCCCTCGGTAGCTAAAGGCCAGCGGGGCTTTTGGATTCAATCCGATGGTGCGGCTGAAGTCGGCAATCGCACCGTTGAAATCGCCTTGGCCGCGTTTGATGTTGGCGCGGTTGCCGTAGGCCGCGGCGTTTTCCGGATTCAGCTGGATGGCGCGGGTATAATCGGCAAGCGCCCCCTCAACGTCACCCTGGCTACGCTTGATGTTCGCGCGATCGCTGTACGCCGGCGGATAGGTGGGGTTCAACTCGATGGAGCGACTAAAATCGGCAAGCGCTCCATTCACGTCGCCCTGCTGACGCCTGACGAAGCCGCGCGCGTGATAGGTCACAGCTTCTTTTGGATCGAGTTCAATCGCTCGATCGAAATCGGCGAGGGCTCCTTCCTGGTCGCCCTGGTCGTGCTTGAGGCGGCCACGGCCATAGTAGGCGACGGCAAATTTCGGATTCAACTCGATGGCGCGTTGGTAGTCCGGAAGCGCTCCGGTGAGATCGCCCTTGTTGTGCTTCAAGGAGCCGCGGTTGTGGTAGGCCTCCGCATTTTTCGGATCCTTCCCGATGGCACTCGAGTAAGCGATGATCGCCCCTTCGTAGTCGCCGGCCTCGGCGAGTTTGGCGCCTAGCTCAAAATCGTTGGCCGGCGGGGTCTGCGCCGCTAAGGCGGAATTCGTAAACAGGAGACCGGAGACGGTGAAAGCGATGAGTAGAGGCTGATGCATGGCGAAATCAAAAACGCGCCACCATGGCGAGCATGCCCGCCTGGTAAAGGTATAGTAGGCCGATTCCCCCGATTTTCGGGCTTTTTCCCAATGCCCGGCGCCGCGCGCTTGCATCGGCCAAGCTGCGGTTAGCGCGTGGGTACCGGCTTTGTGCTGCGGATAATGTCCTGCTCGCTAGGGAGTTCGGAAGGTTTGCCGCTAAAAATCAGACGGTTTGGCTTTTCGGCGAGCGTTTTGGCCAGAACCTTGGCGTGCGTGCTGACGACCTTGAGGTTTTGCAGCACCACGGAGAGTTCCTGCATGCGGCCGTTGATCTGCTGGTCGGTGCCTTTCACGAGTTTGCCGGCGGAATCGAGCGTCTTCTGCAAATCGTCCAAAGCGGAGCCGAGCTTTTTCAAGTCGGTCTGAATCATCGGATCGGCATCGGTGACGACCTTGTCGATTTTGCCGACGGCTTGAGTAGCGGCGCCAGCGGTGAGTTGCAGACCGTCCGCGAGTTTGGAAATCCGCGGGAGCGCATCGGCCAGACCGACCTGCAACGTGTCGACGGCGACGCCGGTTTTTGCGACGACCTTGTCGAAGCCGGTGAGCGTACCCTGGAGCTGATTGATCAAGCGATCGACCGATTGAAAGAGCGGGCCGACGGAATCGACCAGCGTGTCGATCCCTGCTGCGCTGGCCCCGAGCAGGATGGAGCCTTCGGCAAGCTTTGGCCGGTTAGGCGAACCAGCGGAAAGAGCGATGAATTTTTCGCTGAGCAGCGTATCGGCTCCGAGCGCGGCGCGGACGTCATCGGGCAGCGAAGGAACGCTGTCGGCGAGTTCGAGCGTCACCCGGACGGCGGACCAGTTTGTTTGGTTCCGCTCCTCATCACTGAGCAACCGGATGGCGGCGACTTTGCCGGCGGGCGCACCGGCGTAGCGCACCGGTGAGTGGACGCGGATGCCGGTGACATCCGGGAAGTCGACGTAGAGTAGGCGGGCTTTGCGCGAAGGTTGCCAGCCGGCCAGCGCGATGGTCAGCGCGACGAGCAGCACGGCGCTGCACGCGATCACACCGAAGGCGATGAGGTAGTCGGAGCGGTTGGCTTTCAAAGCGGCGGGGTCTGGTGAATCACGTCTAGGGGGCAAAGGAAAGCGCTCATGGGCGGAGGGAGGGCCGCGGATGGCCGATCAAACCTTCGACGTAGTCGACCTGGGTCATGCGTTTGGGCACGGGGCCGTCGGCGTGACCCTGAATGAATTGCTGTACCTCCGGGCTGGAGTGCGCGCGGATTTCATCCGGGGTTCCGGCGGCGACGATGTGGCCCTGATAGCGCCCCGTGCCGAGCATGATCATGTGCGTGGCGATGCGGAAGGCGCTGGTCATGTCATGCGTCACGACCACCGCGGTGCGGCCGATGGTGCGGGTGAGGTCGAGGGTGAGTTCGTCGACCACGGCGGTCATGATCGGGTCGAGGCCAGAGGTGGGTTCGTCGCTGAAGAGCAGCTCGGGATCGAGGGCGAGCGCACGGGCGAGGCCGACACGTTTTTTCATGCCGCCGCTGATTTCGCCGGGCTTGAGGTGTTCCAAGCCGGTGAGGCCGACCATCTCGAGTTTCATCTTCACCATCAGGTCGATGATGTTTGGATCGAGATTCTGGCCGTGTTCGCGGATGGGCAGCGCGACATTTTCCGCGAGGGTGAGCGATTGCAGGAGCGCGCCGCTTTGAAAGAGCACGCCGAATCGGCGGCGTACTCCGGCGAGGGCCCATTCATCCATGGTGGTGATCTCTTCCCCGAAGAGTTTGATCGAGCCGGAGTTGGGCTTGAGCGAGCCGATAAGGTGGCGGAGGAGCGTCGACTTCCCGCAGCCCGAGCCGCCCATGATGATCATGGTATCGCCCTTGTGGACGGTGAAGGAAATACCATTGAGTACTTTGCGCGGACCGAAGGTGCGCACGAGGTCGCGGACTTCGAGCACGGGGACCTTTTCGGTGGAGGCTTGGGACTGGGGAGCGGGATCGGCGGTGCTCATCAGCCCATGAAAAAGAACATGCCGGTGAGCGCGGCATTCGCGATGAGCATCATCAGGATCGACCAAACCACCGCTTGGGTGGTCGCCTGACCGACGCCTTCCGCGCCGCCTTCCACCTCCAGCCCGCGCTGGCAGGAAATGGTGATGATGATCCAGGCGAAGACGACGCTCTTGATCAGCCCGGAAAAGAGATCCCACGGCTGGGCGCGATCCATCGCACGGATGATGTAGCTCGGGGTATTAAAATCGAGGGTGCTGGTGCAGATGATCCAGCCGCCCGCGATGCCGATGCAATCGCCGAAGACGGTAAGGACCGGGAGCATCATCAGCATGGCCAGCACGCGCGGGATGACGAGGAAACGGATTGGATTGATCGCCATCACTTCCAGCGCCTCGATTTCTTCGCCGACCTTCATGGTGCCGAGCTCGGCGGTGACCGAGGAACCGCTGCGCCCGATGACGATGACCGCGATAAGCAGCGGGCCGAGTTCGCGCAGGAGCGAGACGGAAACGAGGTCCGGCACGTAAGCATCCGCGCCGAGTTTGCGCATTTCACCGGCGCTTTGCATAGCCAGCGTGAGGCCGATGCTCAGGGCGACGAGCGCGGACATCGGCAGCGCGCGCACGCCGATGAGGATCATCTGGTGAAATGTCTCGCTAATGCTCCAGCGCTGGCCACGCAACGGGGCGGCGAAGAGCCAGTAAAAGATCCGCTGATTGAGGGCCAGCCAGCCGCTCACGGGGAGAGTACCGCTTTGGCCTCAGCCCGCGTGGGGAAGAGCGAGAAGACCTGGTCGAGCCGGGCCAGTTCGAAAACGGTGCGCACCCGGTCGCTCAAACCGCCGACGGCCAGCTTGCCGCCAAAGGAGATCGTCCGTTGGACGTATTCGATGAGGGTCGCGAGGCCGGCGGAGTCGATGTAGGTGACGCCGGTGAAATCCACGAGCAGCGCACGGCGTTGTTCCTCGGCGTGGCGGTTGAGGATTTCGCGCAACTCGACGGAGTGGTGGAGATCCACCTCGCCGGAGAGTTCGACGACGTGCAGGCCGTCGGTGTCGAGTTGCTCGCGTGCTTGCATAGAGAGGGCGGTAGCAGTGGGTGGCATAACGCAAAAGCGGAAACTCCGGGAAGTTTGCGGAAGCTCGATGCCGCTGACGGATCGTTTGTTCCGCGAAACCTGCGGCTAAGTAATTGGCGCGCCGAATGTTTTTCCGAATATGCGAGTCATCTTTTTTGCTGCTTTGATTGCAATTAGCCACGGAATCGCTGCCGCGCCGCCGAAGCTGGATCTGGGTGGGGTGCGGGAGGAAAAGGTGATGATTCCGATGCGCGACGGGCGGCGGCTTTCAGCCTGGTTGTACTTCCCGCCGAGCGGGGAACGCTGGCCGGCGATTTTCGAGCAGCGCTACGCGGATGTCTCCGGAGCAGGGACACGGAAGTCCGCGGCGGAAATGGCTCGGGCGGGTTTCGTGGTGGCGATGGTCAATTTCCGCGGGTCGCAGGCGAGCGAGGGGCATTGGGTGGGCTATCGTGCGCTGGGCTGGGGGGAATTGCGCGACGGCTACGACATCTGCGAATGGCTCGGCACGCAGCGGTGGAGCACGGGGAAGGTCGGGAGCTTCGGCAGTTCGCAGGGTGGGTTTGCCCAGAACTTCCTCGCGGTGACGCGCCCGCCACACCTCACCTGCCAGTACATGGTCGATACGGGGCTGAGCTTGTTTGAGGAAGGGTATCGGATCGGCGGGGTGACGCGTCCGGAGCGGATCCAGACCCTGGCCAAGGTGGCCCGCGATCCGGCGGATGCCGAGGCGTGGCAGCGGGAACGCGACTCGCATCCGAACTACGACGCTTACTGGCAAGCCGAGGATTGCAGCCGGCATTTCGCCGAGATGAATGTGCCGTGCTTCACCATCGGCAGCTGGTACGATTTCATGATCCAGGGCTCGGTGGCGAGCTTTCGCGGCCGGCAGACGCAGGGCGGGCCGGAGTCGCGCGGACGGCAGCAATTGGTCCTCGGTCCGTGGCTGCATGGGCGGCTGAACAAGACGAACAAAGTCGGCGAAATGGTCTTCCCGGAAAACGCCGCCTGGCCGGAGGTGGAGCACATCGCGCGATGGTTTGCCTATTGGCTGAAAGGTGAGGCCAATGGGATCGAGAAGGAACCCGCGGTCCGTTATTACGTGATGGGCGCGGCGGGTGAACCCGGCGCTCCGGGGAACGTCTGGCGCGAAGCCGCAGATTGGCCCCCCGCGACGGAAGCCGCTTCGTTTTATCTCCAGCCGGATGGCCAGCTTGGTAATGCGATGCCGGTCGCCGCACAGGCGAGCACCAGCTACGCGAGCAATCCGCGGCAGCCGATGAGCATCCCCGGGACTGCTTTTCCGGGCGCGCGAGATGCGCGGCCTTTCGAGCAGCAAAGCGAGGTGCGCACCTGGACCACAGAGCCGCTGGCCGCGCCGATGGAATGGACTGGCGAAGTGCGGGCGGAAATCTTCGCGAGCTCTACAGCGAAGGACACCGATTTCATCCTGCGCGTGAGCGACGTGTACCCGGACGGCCGCAGTATGCTGCTGATGGATTACCCGATGCGGGCGCGTTATCGCGAAGGGTTCGAACGGCAGGTGCTGCTCACGCCCGGTCAACCGGCGAAGCTTGCCTGGCACATCGGTTTCACCAGCATCGTCTTCAATCGTGGGCATCGCATCCGGGTGACCCTGGCGAGCACGGGTTACCCGCTCTACGAGCCCAACAGCCAGACGGGCGGGCCGCAGGTGCACGACTGGCTCACGACGAGTGGGCCAGCGATTAATACGATCTGGCACGATGTGGCGCATCCCTCGCGGATCATCGTGCCGCTGATGAAGGTGGCTCCTTGAGGCCGCATCGCGCCTTGGTAGCTGGGGAAGTTGCTCGCCACCGCCGCTGACACAGCGGCGGTGGCGAGCGACGCGGCAACCAAGCAAAAACAAAGCCCCCGCCGGGGTCACCAGCGGGGGCTTGGAAATCGGACGCTTGGAACGTGCGGCGAAGCTTACTTCGACGCGGTGCCGGTGAAGCCGGCTTTGGCCAGAGCAGCCATCAGGTCCTTGGCGTTGAATTCGCCTTCGACCTTGAAGGTGTCGACGCCTTTGGTGGCGTTGTCGCTCTTCACACCGGAGACGGTCTGGATCGCTTTCTGTGCGGCGGTCACGCACTTGCCGCAGCAGAGGTGCACGCCGGAAACGGTGAGCGCGCTGACTTTTTCGTCGGCGCCGACACCGGGCTTCACTTTCACCTCGGCGTTGTCGCTTTCGCCGGTGTAGCC
>Ga0209050_1000593_pt1 | contig 57753 bp, 49 predicted proteins | sample Araplavi_mTSA_r2_FD_184276 | JGI IMG/M metagenome (GOLD analysis project Ga0209050, IMG submission 184276) | Arabidopsis root microbial communities from North Carolina, USA - plate scrape MF_Cvi_mTSA_r2 (SPAdes) (version 2) | ecosystem: Host-associated > Plants > Roots > Endosphere | place: USA... | reverse complement strand
AGCCTGATCGACCTGCCCTTCTGCCTGCTGATGCTGCTGGTGATCGGCCTGCTCGGTGGCTGGCTGGTGGTGATTCCGATTCTGGCGTTTCCCATCACCATCATTTTCGCCATGGTGATCCAGGTACGCCTGCGCGACACCGTACAGAAAAGCCTCAGCCTCGGTGCCGAACGCCAGGCGTTGCTGATCGAAACCCTCAGCGGCCTGGAAACCCTCAAGGCCTGCAGCGCCGAAAGCGAACGCCAGCACAAATGGGAAAGTACCCACGGCGCCCTCACCCGCCTCGACAGCCATGCGCGCAACCTCTCGGCCCTGGCCACCAACGGCACGCTGTTCATCCAGCAGATGTCCGGTATGGCGACCATCGTCGCCGGGGTCTACAGCATCATCGCCGGCAACCTCAGTGTCGGTGCCCTGGTGGCCAGCTACATGCTCGGCAGTCGGGTGCTGGCGCCGCTGGGACAGATCGCCGGCCTGATCACCCGCTACCAGCAAGCGCAACTGACCATGAAAAGCACCGACGCGCTGATGGGCCTGCCCCAGGAGCGCGACACCCAACAACGGCCTCTGGAGCGCACCCAACTGCAAGGCGCGCTGGATGTTGTCGGCGTGACCTTCCACTACAACGGCCAGAATACCCCGGCACTGGCCAACGTCAGTTTCAGCGTGAAACCCGGTGAGCGAATCGGCGTGATCGGTCGCAGCGGCTCGGGCAAAAGCACCCTGGCGCGGCTGGTGATGGGCTTCTACGAACCCGAAGAAGGCCAGCTATTGCTCGATGGCCTGGACTTGCGACAGCTGGACGTCGCCGACCTGCGCCATCAGATCGGTTACGTCGCTCACGACCTGCCGCTGCTGGCCGGCAGCCTGCGCGATAACCTGACCCTCGGCGCGCGCTACATCAGTGACTCACGCATGCTCGAAGTAGCCGAACTCACCGGCGTCACCGAACTGGCCCGGCAACACCCGCAAGGCTTCGACCGGCCCGTGGGTGAGCGCGGACAGTTGCTGTCCGGTGGTCAGCGCCAGGCGGTTTTGCTGGCCCGGGCCTTGTTGCTCGACCCGCCGATCCTGCTACTCGACGAACCGACCAGCGCCATGGACAACAGCAGCGAAGACGTCCTGCGGCAAAAACTCCACGGCTGGGTCCAGGGCAAAACCGTGCTGCTGGTGACCCACCGCACCTCGATGCTGAGCCTGGTGGATCGGCTGGTGGTGCTGGATAACGGACGGATCGTCGCCGACGGGCCAAAAGAAGCAGTCATCGATGCACTGCGCAAGGGCCGTGTCGGCTCTGCGGCTGTTTAGATGCGAATACACAACCTGTGGCGAGGGAGCTTGCTCCCGCTGGGTTGCGAAGCAACCCCCTCGTTGTGTCATCTGGATCGCGCCAGCAGTTTTTGCGACGGCTTCGCCGCCGGACGGGAGCAAGCTCCCTCGCCACAGGATTGTGTTCGGCACTATTTCTCTTAACTGACGGGTATCGCCCATGTCTGCTCAAACGCCAGATTCAGCGCCCCGAGGCTACTTCAACAGCTTCGGCAAAAGCGCCGAAGTCGAATTCATGCCGGAAACCGCCGGCGCCTCATTGCAGGACTCACCGCGCTGGTCGCGGATCACCGTGTGGCTGGCGGCGGCGTTGCTGATCAGCGCACTGGTCTGGGCCAAATTCGCCGTGTTGCAGGAAGTCACCATGGGCGAAGGCAAGGCGATTCCGTCGAGCAAGGTCCAGGTGATCCAGAACCTCGAGGGCGGCATCGTCACCGAAATTTTCGTCCGCGAAGGGCAGATGGTGAACAAGGGCGACACCCTGCTGCGCCTGGATGACACGCGCTACCTGTCGAACAAGGGCGAAAGCGAAGCCGATCGCTACGCCTTGACCGCGCAGGTCGAACGACTCTCGGCCGAAGCCGAAGGCCGGCCGTTCAAGCTGTCAGAAGAAGTGATCGCCAAGGCTCCGCAAGTGGCCGAAGACGAGCGCTCGCTGTACGAGCAACGGCAACGGCGACTCGCGAGCGAACAGCGCACACTGTCGGAACAACTTCGGCAAAAAACCCAGGAACTGGCAGAGTTCCGCTCGAAACAGGGTCAATTCAGTTCAAGCCTGGCGTTGTTGCAGCAAGAGATGAACATGTCCACGCCGCTGGTGGGCACCGGTGCGGTGTCACCGGTGGAAATCCTGCGACTCAAACGCAGCGCCGTGGAGATTCGCGGTTCGCTGAACGCCACCACACTGGCGATCCCCCGGGCGGAATCGGCGATCAACGAGATCAAGAGCAAGATCGACGAGTCGGAACAAACCTTCCGCTCGGAGGCCGCCAAAGAGCTGAACGAGAAACGCACCGACCTGTCGAAAATCACGGCATCGAGCATCGCCATCGACGACCGCGTGACCCGCACCACCGTGGTCTCGCCGGTGCACGGCATCATCAAGGTGTTGAAGGTCAACACCATCGGTGGTGTGGTCCAGCCCGGCAGTGACATGGTGGAAATCGTGCCGCTGGAAGACAACCTGCTGATCGAAGCCAAGGTCCGCCCGCAGGACGTTGCATTCCTGCATCCGGGTCAGAAAGCCATGGTCAAGTTCAGTGCCTACGACTACACGATCTACGGCGGCCTGAGCGCCAAGCTGGAGCTGATCGGCGCCGACACCATCACCGACGACAAGGGCAACAGTTTTTATCTGATTCAGGTGCGCACTGACAAAAACCATCTGGGCGGGGATGTAAAACCGCTGCTGATCATCCCGGGGATGGTGGCGACGGTGGACATTATTACCGGGGAGAAAACGGTGCTCGATTACTTGCTCAAGCCGGTGTTGAAAGCGCGGACTGAGGCGATGCGGGAAAGGTAGGCAGCCTCCAAAATCTGCTGTGACTGATCTGCCGCTTTCGCGGGCAAGCCCGCTCCCACAGGTTCATTGGCGTTCGCAAATTTTATGTACAACACGAACACTGTGGGAGCGGGCTTGCCCGCGAAGAGGCCGGCACATACGCCGATCACCTGTCGGCATGATTACGCTGGTAAACCTCCTCCCCCATCGCCGCAATCTGCCCCTCGATCAACGCCTCAAACGGCTTCAACAACGGCGCAAACGAAGTCGGCGCTTCAAGGGTTTCCAGCGCCTGCACAATCGCCTCCACTGTCGACAACGCCCCCGGTCCCGGTGCCTTGCGCAGCCGATAACGGGACACACCGCCCTCCGCCAGCGTCACCCTCGGCAATGCCGCCAGCAGCGGATTGAGGTGCAGCATCTTGCGCGCCTTGCGCCAGGTGCCATCCGGGACGACCAGCAACAACGGTTCGTCTGTCGCGGCATAAGCCTGCATCGGCTGCGCACCGTCTCCGGGGAACAGCAAGCGCGCCTGATATCCCGGCTGATTCAACAACACCGGCAAATCCTCGAACACCTCACCCACGATCAACTCGGCATTGTTCAAGCCCAACGCCGCCAACCGCGCCGTATTCAGCGCATGGTTCACTTCGCTCGGATGCTGCAACAGCAACACCCGGGTGCGGCTGTCGAGGCTCGGGATCAACGGGCACAGGCAGTGAGATTGCGGACGCAAGCAGCGCGGGCATTGGATTCTGGACATCGTCTCAGGCCTGATTCAGTTGGGCTTTAAGCAAATCACGGAACGTCTGGATCAGCGGCTCGCGGCTACGGCCCCGGCGCACGATCATCGAGAACGGCGCCTGATAACCAAAGGTCGCCGGCAGCAACACCCGCAAGTCGCCCTTGTCGGCCCAGGCCTGGGCGTAGTGCTCCGGCAGATAGCCGATGTAGGCGCCCGACAGCACCAGAATCAACTGGGCTTCCATACTTTCCACAGTCGCGGCGCTGTGCTTGAAGCCGTGACGCGCCAGCTCGGCCTGGCTCCAGTAGCCACGGCCGACCATGCGCTGCTGGGTGATGACCTGCTCGGGAATGCGCCGCTCGTTGAACAGCGGATGCCGCGTGCTGCAGTACAACCAGTGTTGCTCACGGTACAGCGGCATATACACCAGGCCGCTCATGCGCGTGGAAAACGCACCGATGGCCAGGTCGAGACGGTTGTCCTGCACGCCGAGCTGCAGTTCGTAAGGGCTCATGACCGACAGGTGCAAGTGCACGGCCGGGTGTTCCTGGCTGTAGGCACCGATGGCTTCGGCGAACGGCAGGGCCTTGTCGCTGACCGTGGAGTCGATCACCCCGAGGTTCAAGGTGCCGCGCAACTCGCCCTTGAGGGCGGCGGCGTACTGCTCGAAGCCTTCGAGTTCGCCCAACAGACGCAGGGTTTCCTGATGGAACAACTCACCCTTGCTGGTCAGGCTGAACCCGCCACGACCGCGATGACAGAGCACCAGACCGAGGGCCGCTTCGAGCTGGCTCATGTAGGTGCTGATGGCCGACGTCGAGAGGTTGAGCTCCTGCTGGGCGTTGGCGAAGCCCTGATGGCGCACCACGCTGACGAAAATGCGCAATAGTTTCAGGTCGGGTAAAGCGTTGGCCATGGGTACTCCTGACACCATTTGATTTCCAGCTGTCTCCTGTAGGAGCTGCCGAAGGCTGCGATCTTTTGATCTTCATTCTTGGCGACCATGAAGCCGCCGAAAATCAAGATCAAAAGATCGCAGCCTTCGGCAGCTCCTACAGGGTTAGCCATCAGCCGTTGAACGAGTGGTGAAGTCTACCGCCGCCCTGGCCATTAGTTTAGAAAAATCTGAACTAAGTATTTGCCCGTAGCGATTCTTCCCGGCCACTACATTTCGCAGAATCGCTCCACAACGGTGCCCGTACCTTCCGTGAACGGCGCAACCCTATAAATAAAACAACGACGATGAGGCCCTACCCGTGGACAAGATTCTTCACCAACCACTGGGCGGCAACGAAATGCCGCGCTTCGGCGGCATCGCCACCATGATGCGACTCCCCCACTTGAATACCGCTGCCGGCCTGGACGCTGCCTTCGTAGGCGTGCCGCTGGACATCGGTACTTCCCTGCGCCCTGGCACCCGTTTCGGGCCTCGCGAAATCCGCGCTGAATCGGTGATGATCCGCCCGTACAACATGGCCACTGGCGCTGCGCCGTTCGACTCGCTGTCGGTTGCCGACATCGGCGACATCGCGATCAACACCTTCAACCTGCTGGATGCCGTACGGATCATCGAAGAATCCTACGACAACATCCTCGAACACGATGTGATCCCCCTGACCCTGGGCGGCGACCACACCATCACCCTGCCGATCCTGCGTGCCATCCACAAGAAGCACGGCAAGGTCGGCCTGGTGCACATCGACGCTCACGCTGACGTGAACGATCACATGTTCGGCGAGAAAATCGCCCACGGCACCACGTTCCGTCGCGCCGTTGAAGAAGGCCTGATTGACCCGGACCGCGTGGTGCAGATCGGCCTGCGCGCCCAGGGCTACACCGCTGACGACTTCAACTGGAGCCGTAACCAGGGCTTCCGTGTGGTTCAGGCCGAAGAGTGCTGGCACAAATCGCTGGAGCCGTTGATGGCTGAAGTCCGCGAGAAAGTCGGTGGCGGTCCTGTCTACCTGAGCTTCGACATCGACGGTATCGACCCGGCCTGGGCACCAGGCACCGGCACCCCGGAAATCGGCGGTCTGACGACCATTCAGGCGATCGAGATCGTTCGTGGCTGCCAAGGCCTCGACCTGGTCGGTTGCGATCTGGTAGAAGTCTCGCCCGCTTACGACACCACCGGCAACACCTCGCTGCTGGCCGCCAACCTGCTGTACGAAATGCTCTGCGTACTGCCTGGCGTAGTCCACCGCTGAGGATGGTTCATGAACGAACGCGATCAGGTTCTGAAAGCCGCCGCCGATCTGGTGTCCGCTTTTGCCCGTAACGATCGCGAAGCCTACTTCGGCGCTTTCAGCTTTGAAGCCAGCTTCGTCTTCTACACCCTCGAAAAGCCCCTGCTGTCGCGCGACGCCTACCAGGCGATGTGGGACGGCTGGCGCGCCGAGGATGGCTTCGAGGTGCTCTCGTGCACCTCGAGCAACGCTTTCGTCAGCCTGCAGGGTGACGTGGCGATTTTCATCCATGACGTAGCCACCGAGCTGCGCATGCAAGGGGAGCAGCACTTTAGCCAGGAGCGCGAGACGATTGTTTTCAGGAAACAAGCGTCTGGCCAAGAACAACAAGGCCTATGGCTGGCCTGCCACGAACATTTGTCCGCGATGCCGGAAGGGCTGCCACCCCCTTAGCCAACACAGGTGACGCTCACGCACGATGAGCGCGCCTTTATGATCGGAGCTGATCATGAATAACAACAACAAAGACCAAAGCCTTACGCAAATTGAAACCTACGGGGTCGAACAAATCCCTGACAACGAACGCACCGCAGGCCCGACGGACTTGTTCCGGATGATCTTCGGTGGTTCCAACACTTTTGCAACCGCCGTACTCGGCAGTTTCCCGGTCCTGTTCGGCCTGTCTTTCCAGGCGGGCGTCTGGGCGATTGTGCTGGGCGTATTGCTGGGTTCGCTGATCCTCGCGCCAATGGGCCTGTTCGGCCCGATCAATGGCACCAACAACGCCGTATCTTCCGGTGCGCACTTCGGCGTGCACGGGCGGATCGTCGGTTCGTTCCTGTCGCTGTTGACCGCCATTGCCTTCTTCTCGCTCTCGGTGTGGAGTTCGGGTGATGCGCTGATCGGTGGCGCCAAACGCCTGATCGGCCTGCCGGAAACCGACCTGACCCTGGGCCTGGCCTACGGTCTGTTCGCGATCCTGGTGCTGACCGTGTGCATCTACGGCTTCCGCTTTCTGCTGTGGGTCAATAAGATCGCGGTGTGGAGTGCCAGCCTGCTGTTCCTGCTGGGGATCTTCGCCTTCGCCGGTCCCTTCGATGCGAACTACGCCGGTAGCGTCAACATGGGCCAACCCGGTTTCTGGGCCGCCTTCATCGGTGCTGCGCTGGTGGCCATGAGCAACCCGATTTCCTTCGGTGCGTTCCTCGGCGACTGGTCGCGCTACATTCCGCGTGACACCTCCAAGCGCCGCATCATGGCGGCGGTGGTGATTTCGCAGATCGCAACGTTCATCCCGTTCCTGTTCGGCCTGACCACCGCCACCATCGTAGCGATCAAGGCACCGGACTACATCGCGGCCAACAACTACGTCGGCGGCCTGCTGGCAGTCTCGCCGAGCTGGTTCTTCCTGCCGGTGTGCCTGATTGCGGTGATCGGCGGCATGTCCACCGGCACCACTTCGCTGTACGGCACCGGCCTGGACATGTCCAGCGTATTCCCACGGGTACTGTCGCGGGTCAAGGCCACACTGCTGATCGGTGTGATGTCGATTGCCTTCATCTTCATCGGGCGCTTCGCGGCCAACCTGGTGCAGAGCGTGTCGACCTTCGCCGTGCTGATCATCACCTGTACCACCCCCTGGATGGTGATCATGATCATCGGCCTGCTGGTGCGTCGCGGCTTCTATTGCCCCGATGACCTGCAAGTGTTCACCCGCGGCGAGAAAGGTGGCCGTTACTGGTTCACCCACGGCTGGAACTGGCGTGGCCTGGGTGCCTGGATCCCTAGCGCGGCCGTCGGCCTGTGCTTCGTGAACCTGCCAGGTCAGTTTGTCGGGCCGCTGGGCGAAATGGCCGGTGGCATCGACATCAGCCTGCCTGTGACCTTAGGCCTGGCCTCGCTGGTGTACCTGGCGCTGCTGAGCCTGTTCCCGGAATCGCGCGAAGTGTTCGGCCCGAATGACCCTCGCAGCAAGAGCACGGATTCGCTCGCTAAACCGGCGATGCGTCAAGCCGCCTGATGTAACACAAGACCTGTGGGAGCGGGCTTGCTCGCGAAGACAGCGGCACATTCAAAACTGATGTGACCGACAGACCGCTTTCGCGAGCAAGCCAGCTCCCACAAAGAGCAGCCCCATAGAAACGCCTTTGTTTCGCATAAAAAAGACAATCGGAGACACGCCATAATGGCTTTGGATTTATTCGTTGTACTCATCTACGCCGCCGCGATGCTGCTGCTCGGCTATTACGGCATGCGCAAGGCCAAGACCAACGAAGACTTTTTGGTCGCCGGTCGTAACCTCGGCCCAAGCCTGTACATGGGCACCATGGCTGCCACCGTTCTGGGCGGCGCGTCCACCGTGGGCACCGTGCGTCTGGGCTACGTGCATGGCATCTCCGGCTTCTGGCTGTGTGCCGCGCTGGGTTGCGGGATCGTGGCGCTGAACCTGTTCCTCGCCAAACCGCTGCTGAAACTGAAGATCTACACCGTTACCCAGGTGCTGGAAAAACGCTACAACCCGATGGCCCGCTCCGCGAGCGCGGTGATCATGCTGGCCTACGCGCTGATGATCGGCGTGACCTCGATCCTGGCGATCGGCACCGTTCTGCAAGTGTTGTTCGGCCTGCCGTTCTGGATCTCGGTACTGCTGGGCGGTGGCGTCGTGGTGATCTACTCGGCCATTGGCGGCATGTGGTCCCTGACCCTGACCGATATCGTCCAGTTCGTGATCAAGACCGTGGGCCTGATGTTCATCCTGCTGCCAATCTGCATGTACCGCGTCGGCGGCTGGGATGAGTTGGTAATGAAACTGCCGGCGGCGAGCTTCAGCTTCACCACCATCGGCTGGGACACCATCATCACCTACTTCATGATCTACTTCTTCGGCATCCTGATCGGTCAGGACATCTGGCAACGGGTGTTCACCGTCAAGACCGCCAAAGTGGCTCAGGTTGCCGGTACCGCTGCCGGTATCTACTGCATCCTCTACGGCCTGGCCTGCGCCCTGATCGGCATGGCTGCACACGTACTGATCCCGGACCTGGACAACGTCAACAACGCCTTCGCCGCCATCGTCAAACTGTCCCTGCCGGACGGTATCCGTGGCCTGGTGATCGCTGCCGCACTGGCCGCCATGATGTCCACCGCCAGCGCCGGCCTGCTGGCCGCTGCCACCACCCTGACCGAAGACCTGCTGCCGAAACTGCGTGGCGGCAAACAGTCGAGCCTGGGCCTCAACCGCCTGGTCACTATGCTGACCGGTATTGTGGTGCTGGGTATCGCCCTTGTGGTCAACGACGTGATCAGCGCCCTGACCCTGGCCTACAACCTGTTGGTAGGCGGCATGCTGATCCCGCTGATGGGCGCGATCTTCTGGAAACGCGCCACCACCGCCGGCGCCATCGCCAGCATGGGCATGGGCTTCGCCACCGCGCTGCTGTTCATGTTCAAGGACGGTCTGGACGCCAACACCCCGATCTACTACAGCCTCGGTGTAGGCCTGGTGAGCTTCGTGGTAGTGAGCTTGATGTCCCGCCGCACGGCAGTGGTGGCGAGCGCCGCCTAATCTGAAACATAACGACTCGATGCTTTCTTCGACGGGTGTGGCGTCGGTTGCCACACTCGTTTTTTTTCGTCTGAAGGAAACTGCCTATGAAGATCGTCAGCCGCGACCAGTGGTTCGAAGTCAAACATCTCAGCGACGGCATCCGCTTGATCCACGAGCCGTACATCCGGCCTTTCTACCGCTGCAACCTCTGGCACATCCAGGGCCGTGACAAGGACCTGCTGCTGGACAGCGGCTCGGGCCTGGTCAGCCTGCGCGAACAACTGCCGTGGATCACCGAGCGGCCGCTGGTGGCCGTGGCCAGCCACTGCCATTTCGATCACATCGCCGGTCATCACGAATTCGCCGAGCGCCTGGTGCATCCGGCCGAGGCGGACATTCTGGCCGCGCCGGATGGCGACAACGACTTGAGCAAAGCCTTTGTCGGCGACGACATGTTCGAAGCGCATCCCGATTGCCCGCTGTGCTACGCCGAATACCGGGTCAAGGCCGCGCCGGCCACGGGGTTTATCGAAGATGGGGATGTGCTGGATCTGGGCAACCGCGTGTTGCAGGTCGTGCACACACCGGGACACTCGCCGGGTGGCATCTGCCTGTACGAAGCCGCCACCGAGACCTTGTTCAGCGGCGACATCATCTACGACGGGCCGCTGATCGAAGACGCCTACCATTCCAACCTCGAGGACTACGCACGCAGCCTGCAACGCCTGCATGCGCTGCCGATCCGCACGGTGCATGGCGGGCATTTCGGCAGTTTTTCCGGAGAGCATTTGCGCAGCATGATTGACGAATGGCAGCGCTCACACGGCTAAAGCCTGCTGTACTCAACGGCAGGGACTGCACCGGCAGGGAGAGCTGCCCCCACCTCCTCGAAGAACGATCATGAAAGAAGCCGCCCTTCGTGCTGTCGTACATCGCTACATCAGCCGCCTGCTGGAAGGCCGGGATGACTTCGACGACAACGCCAGCCTGGCGCAGTTGGGATTGGACAGAAAAGATATCGAAGAACTGATCTTCCATCTGGAAGATGAGCTGGGTGTGACGGCGTTTACCGTGGAAGAAGACCGGATGCTCAAGACCGCCAGGACGGTGAATGATTTGAGCCGGTTCTTGCTGGAGATTGGGCGGCATTGAGGCTGAGTTGCGAGCATTGCACTTTGTGGCGAGGGAGCTTGCTCCCGCTCGACTGCGCAGCAGTCGCAAAACCTGCAATCCAATGACCTGCTAAAACTCAGTGACTATTTGGGGCTGCTTCGCAGCCCAGCGGGAGCAAGCTCCCTCGCCACAGCAAGCCCCCTCGCCACAGCAAGCCCCTCTCACTGGCGATCCGGAGCCATTACCGGCGTCGCTGCTGGCGCCGACGCTGCTCGTCGTCAGTACGAACAGGCACGGGTTGCAGAGGCGGTTCGATCAAGCCGAGCGCCACGCCCAGGTCATGCAGCCAGTTTTGGATTTTCTCTTTCATGGTGCCCCCTTCAGGGTAGTGCCGAGCGGCCAAAATTCTGTAGCCCCTTCGCACTGATAATAGTCCGAAGTCCTACGCAATGCTCGTGCAAAGTCGCAATGATCTGTTACTGAATCCATCACAATCAGCCGGCGTTCAGGCAATTTCCCGCGCCTGCACCGGTGCCTGCGGAAAAACCGCCTGCTGCTGTTCGATCCAGGCATTCAGGTTGGCCCCGACCATGCCCTTGCGCCACATCAGCCAGGTGGTCGCGCTGGCAAACGGTTCGGCCAACGGGTGCACGGCCACACTCTCGCGGCCCGGCAGGCTGGCGAGCATCGACTCCGACATCAGCGCCACACCGGATCCGGCAATCACACACGCAAGCATTCCCGGATAGGACTCGATCTCCATCGCCCGGCCCATCGCCGCATGGTCATGGGCGAACCAGGCCTCCAGGCGCATGCGGTAGGAGCAGCCTTGGCGAAAGGTGAACACCGCGCGGCCTTCCACATCCAGCGCGTTGCGCACGGGCGGATGATCGGCCTCGCTGATCAGCACCAGGCGCTCGTCGCACAAGGGCACACCGTCGAGCCCGGCCAGCTCCATAGGGCCATCCACCAGCGCCGCATCGAGTCGACCGGTGAGCAGGCCTTCGAGCAACTCACCGCTGGGACCGGATTGCACTTGCAGGTTCACCGCCGGATACAAGCGGTGATAGCGCGCCAACAGCCCCGGCAGGTGAATAGCGGCCGTGCTGTACATGGTGCCGAGCACGAAGTCGCCCGCCGGTTGCCCGCCCTGCACCGCCGCGCTGGCTTCGTCGCGCAGCGCAAACAGCTTGGCGGTGTAGTCCAGCAGGACTTTTCCCGCAGGCGACAACTGCAAACGCTGACGCTCGCGCAGGAACAGTTCTACACCCAGTTGCTCTTCCAGCTGTTTGAGCCGGGTCGACAGGTTCGACGGCACTCGATGCAGCCGTTCGGCGGCCCGGGTGATGGACCCTTCCTCCGCCACCGCCTGGAAGATGCGTAATTGGCTGAACTCCACGACATTCTCCAAAAAAGAACAAGTTACTCACTATTATTCATTTTTAAAGAAAGTCAATCAGCCCTAGCCTGACGGTCATCGATCCTCTGAACGGTATCCAGACCATGTCTCCCCTGATTCGCTTATCCGCCAGTTTCGTTGCCCTGATGATGGCCATGGGCATCGGCCGTTTTGCCCTGACGCCGCAACTGCCACACCTGCTCAGCGAAGGTCAGATCGACCTGACCGCCGCCGGGCTGATTGCCGCCGCCAACTACCTCGGTTATTTCATCGGCGCGGTGGACGCCATGTTTTCCCGGCGGCCCGCGCAAGTGCGCCGGCGCTTGCTGGGCGGGTTGTGGCTCTGTGTGTTGCTGACCCTGGCGTCGTTCTGGGCCACCGGGTTCTGGTCGCACCTGCTGCTGCGATTCGGCACCGGTGTGGCCAGCGCCTGGGTGTTGGTGATGATCACCGCACTGAGTCAGCCGCTCGCGGCAGCGGCCGGTCGTCCCCGGCTCGGCGCTCTGGTCTTCGCCGGACCGGGCCTGGGGATTTTTCTCACAGGTTTGTTGGCCCTGGGCTCCAATCTGCTGGGCCAGACATCCGCCACCTTGTGGCTGGTGTACGCCGCCGCAGGGCTGGCGATGCTACTGGGGATTCTGCCGTTCCTGCCGCAAGCGAGCGCAATCGCGACCGCTGCGCCCGGCGCCAGCGCATCGGGTACTCAAGGCATCGCTCGCCTGGGCTTGATCTACGGCTTGTACGGGTTGGGCTACATCATCCCGGCGACCTTCCTGTCGCAAATGGCCAATGCGCAATTCCATGGTCAATGGCAGGCCGACCTGTTCTGGCCATGCTTCGGGCTTGCGGCGGCTACGGGGGTGTTGCTGGTGAGTCTGCGTCGCCAAAAAGCGGGCGCAACGCGGCGCTGGTTGATGGCAACGTTATGGCTGCAAGCTGCGGGCGTGTTTGCCTGCCTGCTGGCCAACGGTCCGGGGCTGGCATTGGGTGTGATCCTGTGCGGCACGCCGTTCCTGGCCTGCATGCAACTGGTGATCCAGCGTTCCCGGGAACTGGCTCCCCATGCCACTCAACGCAATGCCGGCCTGCTGACAGCCTGCTTTGCCGTGGGCCAGCTCAGCGGGCCATTGCTGGCGGCGCTCAGCAGTCATTTCAGTGGCGGCTTGCAGCCGGCACTGGTGGTCGCCGGCTGCGGCTTGCTGATCGCCGGCGGTCTGTTGCTCGCGCCGGTCAGTGCTGCCCCAGAGCCTTGCGCAAACGACGGCGCAGCCACTGCTCAGCGCTGACAAAGGTGATGCCCGCCAACACCAGCGCGGCGCCGAGGATGAAGTTCAGGCTCAGGTGCTCGCCCAACAGCACGACACCAAAGGTGACGCCAAACAACGGCGTCATGAACGAAAACACCGCGAGATTCGCCGCCAGGTAACGGCGCAACAGCCAGAACCAGACCAGGTAACTGAAGAACGACACCACCACGCCCTGAAACAGCACACTGGTGACCGCCACGGTGGTCAGGCTGACATGGGTGATCTGGCCGCTGAGCAGCGCGATCAACAGCAAACCGAAGAAACCGACAATCAATTGATAGAACAGCGTCAGGGTCACCGGCGCTTCCGACAGGCGCGAGGCGCGCACCACCACCGTGGTCGCGCCCCAGGCGGCCCCCGCCAGCACCCCCAAGGCATCGCCCATCAACATGCGGTAATCAAGGTTGTCCCAGGACACCCCGCCAGCAAACGCGATGGCAATCCCGATAAAGGCCAGGACAATCCCCAGCCATTGCAGGGGCCGCAAACGCTCACTGGGCAATAACCAGTGCACACCCAATGCCGTGAAGATCGGCGCGGTGTAGAGGAACACCGACATGTGCGCCGCCGTGGTCAGTTGCAGGCCTTCGGAAATGAAGAAGAACTCCAGGCCGAACAAGGCACCGGCCAGCAGACCGCCGCGCCAGGTCGTACTCACCTGGCTCCAGCCACCCTTCCAGCAGATCAGCAGCCCGACCAGCAACGCCGACATGCCGGAACGCCCGGCCGCCTGCATCACCGGCGCGATATCGGCCGCCGCCCACTTGATCATCACCTGCTGAACGCCCCAGATCAGGCACAACCCGACCATCACTTGCAGGGCGAACCCGTCGGTACTGCGCCGGGTGGCGCTCACCGGAACACCTCGAAGACACAATCCATGGCAAAGACTCGGCAGTAAAAGCAAAACCCCGGCTGTCGATTATCAACCAGAGGGCCGGAAATAACCCTGTAGGAGCTGCCGAAGGCTGCGATCTTTTGATCCTTAAAATCAAGATCGCAGCCTTCGGCAGCTCCTACAGGGGCAGAGTGGGATCAACTGAGATCAATGCGATCGGCATGAATGACAATCTGGCCATTCTTGTACAACGCGCCAATGGCCTTCTTGAAGTTGCCCTTGCTGACACCAAACAGACTGCTGATCAACGCCGGATCGCTCTTGTCGCTCACGGCCAGGGTGCCGTTGTTTTCACGCAACTTGGCGAGGATCTTCGAGTTCAGGCTGGTGGCCGCTTCCTGGCCGACCGGCTGCAGGCTCAGGCTGATCTTGCCGTCGGCGCGAACTTCCTTGATGAACCCCTTTTCTTCTTTACCGGCGCGCATGAACTTGAAGATTTCGTTCTTGTGGATCAGGCCCCAATGCTTGTTGTTGATGATGGCCTTGAAGCCCATGTCCGTGGCCTCGGCCACCAGCAAGTCCACTTCCTGGCCAGCCGTGTAGTTGGCCGGGGTCTTGTCCAGGTAGCGATCCAGGCGCGCGGTCGCGGTGATGCGGCGGGTGTGCTTGTCGAGGTAGACATGTACCACCACATACTCGCCCGCTGTCATCTGACGCTTCTCTTCAGAGAACGGCAGCAACAGGTCCTTGGGCAAGCCCCAGTCCAGGAATACGCCGATGCTGTTGACTTCAACAACTTTCAAACTGGCGAATTCACCCACTTGAACTTTTGGTTTTTCAGTAGTGGCGATGAGTTTGTCATCGCTGTCCAGATATATAAAAACGTTGAGCCAGTCTTCATCTTCGCTAGGAATATCTTTTGGAATATAACGATTGGGCAGAAGGATTTCGCCATCCGCGCCACCGTCCAGATATAAACCGAAGTTAGTGTGTTTAACCACTTGCAAACTGTTGTAACGCCCGACTAAAGCCATGTCCAATACCCTCATTGCGTGGGCGGCATTCTACCCGGTTTTAAGCGCCGCGTTCGGCCCCGGCCCGGTGGCGCGAGAAAATCCTTTGAAGACCTTGATTTTCACGGGCTTTCATCGCATGCCTGGCCGCTCGTCAGACCGATCCGGGCATTTACGCCATGCCCAGACAAGCGTAACTCGGCATTTTTCAAGGCATGTTCTTATTTAAAACAGCGGCTTAGACGTATATTTCGAATATTGTCCGAGGACTGATTACCTCGACCTCAGGATTATTGCGAGGGGATATTTGCCAAGCAATTATCAGGTAATTCCTGTACGATGCCTGGCCAAGTTAATTTTCTACAGGTTAATGGCCGCCATGCGCGTAAAAGCATCCACCAGCAAAGCAAAGCCAGCTCCAGCCGTTGAAACCAGCGAGTCGATCAACAGCCAGATCGCAGCGTTCCTCAAGTCCGGCGGTGAAATCCAGCAAATTGCCAAAGGCGTCAGCGGCCAGACGTTCGGCCCGTCCAAGCAGATCACCCTGGGCAAAAAGTAACCCCCTCGCGTCACCTGGTCCCAAAGCGCTTTGAGCTTCGAAGCGCTTGGACTGGAACCCTCGTCACTCCCTCCGCCCCCTTAAAATCCATCGAAATCGACGAACGGCCTTCGCTGCCGATCATTCGCCGGTATCCTTGCACGCGTCTGGATCAAGCGTTTCAGCGGGCTCGCCAGCCTGCCCTCGCTGTTCATGGAGTGACGCATGTTCAAACCTTTCTGTTTATCGGCATTGCTCGGCGGTCTGTTGGTTTGCTCCGCTGCACACGCACAAATCTTTCAGCGTGAGCTGGGTGCCTTCGATCTCAAGCTCGGCACCACCCCCACCCGCAGCATGGCCCAGGGCCTGGTCAAACCTTCTGCCGTCGGCTCGTTCCACGGAGGCCTGGACCTGAGCCACGGCAGCGGTTTCTACGTGGGCCAATGGTCACCGAGCATGGGCATCAGCCCGGGGAAAGACCTCGAGATCGACTCCTACGCGGGCTTTAAACAACCCTTCGACCAAACCCTCGGCTACGAAGTGGGCCTGATCCGCTACAGCTACCCCGAAGTCACCACCCCTGACAGCCAGGAACTGTTCGGCGGCCTGACCTTGCTCGGCAGCCGTTTCGGCATCGCCTTCAGCAATGACCCGGACAAACAGAACAACACCCTGTTCGCTGACTTGAGCGGCAATCAACCATTCGGTGTCGGCATCAGCCTGAAATACACCACCCACCAATTCAATACGCCAGTGGCGGTGGATGGCGGGTATGTAGGCAGCTTTACCGATTGGTCGCTGAAATTGTCCCGCCCGTTCATGGGCATCGACCTCGACCTGATCTACAGTGACTCCAGCCTGAGCGGCAGCGGTTGCTCGGCCTATGCCGGACACAACAGCCAATGCGACGGGCTGGTGACGCTCAAGGCCGAACGCGCGTTCTATTGATCGGCTGAACTGACGGCCCCCTCCTGGGTTCACAAGTGAATCAGACCCCGAAGACTGGCTTTCGCAAGGATCCGCCCATGTCCCGCTGGTTCAAACATATCGCCGTTGTGTTGACCGTTGCCCTCGCCCTCGGCGCCTGCAGCCGCGTGGGCCTGGCCTACCGCAATCTCGATGTGATCATCCCGTGGACGCTCAGCGACTACCTGGACATGAACGGCGAGCAGAAAAGCTGGCTGGACGAACGCCTGAAGGAACACCTGAGCTGGCACTGCACCACCCAACTGCCCGGCTACCTCGACTGGCTGGACCGCCTGCAAACCATGATCGCGACCAACCAGGTCACCGATGCCGCCCTGCAGGCCCGCGCCCACGAAGCCGAACAGGCGATCACCGAGACCGCGCGGGAAATCACCCCGTCGGCCATCGAGTTGCTGCAAGGGCTGGATGACAAGCAAGTCGCCGAGATGAATGAAGCCTTCGCCAAGGACCGGCGCAAGCGCCAGGAGGAATACCTCAAGCCCACGCTCGACCAGCAGATCAAAGAGCGCAGCGCGCGTATGGAGAAGCGCCTGAACGACTGGCTCGGCCCACTGAACAACACCCAGCAACAGCGGGTCATCACATGGTCCAGCGCCTTGGGCGATCAGAATACGCAGTGGCTGGCCAATCGTGTCCATTGGCAGAAACAGTTCAGTGCGGCCGTTGCGCAACGCCACAGTCCACAATTCCCACAACGAATCGAGACACTTCTGATCAATCGCGAGAGCTTGTGGACACCCGCCTATCGTCAGGCCTTTGCCAACACCGAGGCCCAGGCACGTTCGCTGTTCGTGGATCTCATGGCTGCAAGCACACCGAGCCAGCGCGAACGATTACTGAAGAAAATCGAGGGTGTCAGAAAAGACTTCAGTGATCTGAAGTGCCTGAGAGCAGCAAAACAAGGTTAAGCGCAACACAACCACCCTGTGGGAGCGGGCTTGCTCGCGAAGACGTCGTCACATCCAACATGGATGTGACTGACAGACCGCTTTCGCGAGCAAGTCGAATCGTCGCACCGCCGCTCCCACAAAGGTACAACCGCATCTCAGGCAATCTGCGCCTTCGACGCCACCTGATCAAACGTCCTCTCATCCAGCGCGTCTTCCTGCTCATCGAGCACCTGCCGCGGGTGATCATTACCGGGAATACTGCTGTCGATCAGGCTCAACAAACGTGATCCCCGCGCCGTCAAAATGTAATTGGCACCCGTCCCCCCTTCGTCCTCCGGTCGCGGCTCGATATAGCCACGCATCAGCAGCAGTTTTTCGTACTCGCCAGCCACCGTTTTCAAGTGATCAAGATTTTCTATCGACTCGCCTTCCGCGGCCTTCTGCGCCGCATGCTGTTCGGCGTAAGGCCGCGGCGTGAAGTTGTGGCCCGCGCTGTTTTGCACCTCATGCAGCAAGCGCTCGATCAAGTCCCAGTTGTAAGTCGTCATCCTGATTCAACCTCCGGTGTCCGTTCGATGGATGCCCGTGCAATTGAACGGGCCTTACAGGTTGTGACCGGTACGCCCGGCAGCCGTTCAGACGGCCTTTCGCTGACGACCGACCGGCGGTATGTCGAATTCCACCCAAGCCAAACGACTAGGCTGTGTACGTCACCTCCCCGCCCCACGCAGGAGAAAACAACATGAACATCCAGAATCACCCCGTCGTGTCGCGGGAAGAATGGCTCGCCGCCCGCAAACAACACCTGATCCACGAGAAAGCCTTCACCCGGGAACGAGACAAACTCAGCGCCGAACGCCGCGCCCTGCCCTGGGTGAAAATCGACAAGGACTACCATTTCCAGGGGCCCAATGGCGAACTGAAACTGGCGGACCTGTTCGGCGGCCGCAGTCAATTGGTCATCTACCACTTCATGTTCGCCGAGGGCTGGGACGAGGGCTGCCCCGGTTGCTCGTACCTCAGCGATCACATCGACGGCGCCAACCAGCACCTGGCCCACCACGACATTGCCGTGGTGGCGGTTTCCCACGCACCGTTCGCCGAATTCCAGGCCTTCAAGCGGCGCATGGGCTGGAAGTTCGACTGGGTGTCGTCGGCAGGATGCGACTTCAACTACGACTTTGGCGTCTGTGCCCGGGCCGAAGAGGTCGCCGCAGGAAAGGCGACGTACAACTACGAAAAAACCGACGGCGCCGAGGAAGAACTCCCCGGTCTCAGCGTGTTTTATCGCAATGAAGCCGGTGAAATATTCCACACCTACTCCACCTATGCCCGGGGGCTGGACATGCTGGTCGGCGCCTACAACTACCTCGACCTGACGCCCAAGGGCCGCAACGAGGACGAAATCATGGAGTGGGTGCGCCACCATGACAAATATGAGGAGCAGGCGAGATCGAGTTGCTGCCATGGTAGTTAGCCCCCCGGACACCGAGGTGCGGCCTTCGCGGGCAAGCCCGCTCCCACAGTTTTCCGTGTTGTTCACAAAACCTGTGGGAGCGGGCTTGCTCGCGAAGGGGCCCTGGCAACCCACGCAAATATCACAGACTGAACTTTCCCAAAGGGCCAGCGCTCAACCGGATAACCCGCCTTGACCGGAACTGAGGCCCGCCCCCATGAAACCACTGCTGAAGAAGCTCACACTCGCCGCTGCCCTCGCTTGTGCCCTGCCCACCTGGGCCTGCACGCCCGAGGAAGCCACCGCCAAACGCGAACAACTGGCCCAGGAAGTGGCCAAGCTCACCGAGCAGAACCCGACCAAGGCCAAAGAGATCAACGACGAGTTGCAAAAAATGGATCTGGGCACTGCCTCGAAAGACTTGCCGGACAAGTGCCAGTTGATCGACCAGCGCTTGAAGGAGCTAGGCTCTGCCGAGAAGAAAGCCGAAAGCTGATATACGCCAGGTATAAAAAAACCCGGACACTGTCCGGGTTTTTCCTGAGTCGCTTACAGCGGTTTACTCAGCCGCTGGCGCTTCCGGCTTGCGGCGCTTGAGCGGCGCCATGCCGTCCTTGCTGACCAGGGAATCGCTCTTCGGCCGGTTGGCGCTCTTGCGCTTGGTCGGGGTCTTGGCGGCAGTTTTCTTCTTGTCGCCCTTGGCGTCGGTCTTTTTCTTCTTCACGCCGACAGCCTTGCCCGAGGCCTTGACCTTCTTCGGTCCGCCGTAGGTGCCTTTGACTTCCTTGATGGTGCGGCGCTCGAAGCTCTGCTTGAGGTAGCGCTCGATGCTCGACATCAGGTTCCAGTCGCCGTGGCAGATCAGCGAGATGGCCAGGCCATCGTTACCGGCGCGGCCGGTACGACCGATACGGTGCACGTATTCGTCGCCACTGCGCGGCATGTCGAAGTTGATCACCAGGTCCAGGCCGTCAACGTCCAGGCCGCGAGCGGCGACGTCGGTGGCCACGAGGATTTTCACACCGCCTTGCTTCAGACGGTCGATCGCCAGTTTGCGATCCTTCTGGTCTTTCTCGCCGTGCAGCACGAACGCTTTGTATTCCTGCGCCACCAGACGGCCGTAGATGCGGTCGGCCATCGCCCGGGTGTTGGTGAAAACGATGGCCTTCTGGTAGGTCTCGTTGGCCAGCAGCCAGTTGACGATCTGTTCTTTGTGCTGGTTGTGGTCAGCGGTGATGATCTGCTGGCGGGTGGTGTCGTTCAGCTGGCTGACCGCATTGAGCTGCAGGTGCTCCGGGTTGTTCAGGACCTTGGCGATCATCTCGCGCAGGCCCGAACCACCGGTGGTGGCGGAGAACAACATGGTCTGCTGACGGTTGGTGCATTCGTCCACCAGACGCTGCACGTCTTCGGCAAAGCCCATGTCGAGCATGCGGTCGGCTTCGTCGAGCACCAGTACTTCAACTTCTTTCAAGTCGAGGTTGCCGGCGTTCAGTTGCTCGATCATGCGGCCCGGCGTACCGATCAGGATGTCCGGCACCTTGCGCAGCATCGCGGCCTGGACCTTGAAGTCTTCGCCGCCGGTGATCAGGCCGGACTTGATGAAGGTGAACTGCGAGAAGCGTTCAACTTCCTTCAGCGTCTGCTGGGCCAGTTCGCGGGTCGGCAGCAGAATCAGGGTCTTGATGCTGACGCGGATTTTCGCCGGGCCGATCAGACGGTTGAGGATCGGCAAAACGAATGCAGCGGTTTTGCCGCTACCGGTTTGCGCCGTCACCCGCAGGTCACGCCCCTGGAGCGCGAGCGGAATGGCCGCGGCTTGCACAGGCGTTGGCTCGACAAATTTCAGCTCGGCCACGGCTTTGAGCAGGCGTTCGTGCAGGGCGAATTGGGAAAACACGGGTGCTACCTCGAAGAAATGCAAAAAAACAGCTGCATAGGGTAACGGTTTCGAGCGCTCAGGCCGAGTTTCTTTATGCAAATGGCGGTAAACAGTTGGTTTTTTGTTGCCTTGTTTTTCCCAAAACGCAATACAAAGCGTCTTAAATGCTCTAATCGCCTCTCGCGCCCTATAGAAGAATCGTTTTGACCATGGATATCAAACAGCTCTGGATCAACGTCCTGGACCTTTGGGGGGCCCTCGACCAGCACCCGCTCGTACATTCCAGCCTGGCGCTGCTGCTGTTGCTGGCCATTGCGCTGTTCCTCGGACGGGTGGCGCGCTACCTCATCCTGCACGCGGCCAAAATGCTCAGCCGCCAGCCGGCCTTGCACTGGGTCAATGATTTTCTGCAGAACAAGGTGTTCCATCGCCTGGCACAGATCACACCTTCGCTGGTGATCCAGTTCGGTCTCAATCTGGTACCGAACCTGAGCAAGACCAGTCTGAATTTCCTCGGCAACGTCGCCCTGTCCTTCACCTTCCTGTTTCTGCTGCTGGCGGTCAGCGCCCTGCTCAATGCCCTGCTGGACATCTACGCCCGCACCGAACACGCCCGCACCCGCTCGATCAAGGGCTATGTGCAACTGGCGAAACTGGTGTTGTACGTGCTGGGCGCGATCATCATCGTCGCGACCTTGATCGACCGCTCGCCGTTGTTGCTGCTCTCGGGCCTGGGTGCCATGTCGGCGGTGATTCTGTTGGTCTACAAGGACACGCTGCTGTCGTTCGTCGCCAGCGTGCAATTGACCAGCAACGACATGCTGCGGGTCGGCGACTGGATCGAAATGCCCCAGGTGGGCGCCGACGGCGATGTGGTGGACATCACCTTGCACACGGTCAAGGTGCAGAACTTCGACAAGACCATCGTCTCGATTCCGACCTGGCGCCTGATGTCCGAGTCGTTCAAGAACTGGCGCGGCATGCAGGCTTCCGGTGGCCGCCGGATCAAGCGCAGCCTGTTCATCGACGCCAGCGGCGTGCGCTTCCTGCGCGACGACGAGGAGCAGAAGCTGTCCCAGGTGCACTTGCTCACCGACTACATGAGCCGCAAGCAGGCCGAACTCAAGGCCTGGAACGAGGCCCAGGGCAACGTCGCGGCCATGTCGGCCAACCGCCGGCGGATGACCAACATCGGCACTTTGCGCGCCTATGCGCTGGCCTACCTGAAGAGTCATCCGGGGATCCAGCCGAACATGACCTGTATGGTCCGCCAGATGCAGACCACCGCCCAGGGCATTCCACTGGAAATCTACTGCTTTACCCGCACCACGGCGTGGGCCGACTACGAGCGGATCCAGGGGGATATTTTCGACTACCTGCTGGCGGTGTTGCCGGAGTTCGGGCTGAGCCTGTATCAGCAGCCGAGCGGGACGGATTTGCGTGCAGGGATATTGCCGGCAGTGCTGGGCGCGAGCCATCTACCCGAACTGAAAAAGACCCTATGAAATGCTGCACCCGCCACGCGCAACCTGCCCATCAGCAAACGTAGGCGACACCAAGGCTAAATCGGTATAGTTGATCCCTTTGGTAGATGCATCGAACAATGCTCAATTCCATTCAAACATTACGCGCGCTCGCTGCATGGATAGTGGTCTTCCACCATTACATGCAGTTAGTCCATAACTTTCAACTAACCGATACAGTGTCCGTTTCGATGCAACGGTATGGAGCCATCGGCGTCGATTTGTTTTTTGTCATCAGTGGCTTTGTGATTTACCTTTCCGCCACCGGCAAAAAAATCTCCCCTGCAACATTCATCCGCCATCGATTAGCAAGAATTGCCCCCGCATATTGGATGTTTACCTGTATCACTGCAGTGACATTGATTTTTTTACCCGGCTCGATACCTCTGACACTCTATGAGCCTGTATTCCTGCTGAAAAGCCTGTTTTTTATCCCCGCACAGAACCCATCCGGAATCGGTTTTTATCCACTGATGACGGTTGGCTGGACACTCAACTATGAGATGGTGTTTTACGCCGTCTTTCTGGCCAGCCTGTTTTCCCCTGAGAAGTTCAGAGTACCCACGATCATTCTTGGCATTTTCCTGCTATACAAGGCGTTGCCGAGCCTTGGCGGCGGCTTTGTTTTCTACCACAACCCCATTGTGTTTGAATTTACATTCGGAATAATCATTGCGTACGCGTACCAAATAAAACTTGTACAACGTATCCCCTTGGCTCCAGCACTGATAATGGCTATAGCCGCCCTCGGAGTTATTATCCACTATGGTCAGACGGTTCACTCACCATGGAAATCGGGACTACCTTGCGCTGCCATTTTACTTGCTGCGCTATCTCAAGAACGCTTTTTCTCTAGAATCGAACTAATCAATAAACTGGGCGATTGGTCATACTCGACCTACCTGTGTCATGTACTGGTAATGTCCTACATGATAAAAATCCAACAAGCTCTAAACCTCAGCCACCTCACCACGCTGGCAATGATTCTTGGGCTGATTGCTGCAATATCTGCATTGAGTTTCAACCTCATTGAAAAACCGATATCCAGACGGGTCAAGATACGCGAGAAACGCGCATGCGCTGTTCCAACAAGCCCCCCCCAATAAAATGACAACACCTGAAGCGCTGATTGACCTTCAGGTGTTGACCCTCCGGAAGCGGTCAGTGCATCTCGGTATCCTTGCGCAGTAACATAGCAGGTCGCACGCCCAACCGACTGATCCACACCGCCAGCAAAATCACCGAACCGCCGAGCAACAATCGCCCCAGTTCTTCATGCTGGTTCCAGATCAGCAGATTGATCAGCAAACCCACGGGCACATGCAGGTTGTTCATCACTGCCAGGGTCCCGCCATTCACCATGCACGCGCCCTTGTTCCACCAATACAACCCCAGCGCAGTGGAGACCAGGCCGAGGAACAGCAGCACGCCCCATTGCAACGGTGCTTCGGGCAGGAAGTTCTGTTTGCCAAACAGCAGGAACGCCGGCAACGCCACCGCCAGTGCGCCGAGGTAGAAGTAGCCGAAGCGTCGGTAATGCGGCAGATCGCTCGGGTGGCGGGCGACCAGGTGTTTGTAGAGCACCTGCCCGGCGGCGTAGGTGAAGTTGGCCAGTTGCAGCAGCAGGAAACCCATGAAGAAATCCGGGTTGATCCGGTCAAAGCGAATCACCGCCGCCCCCGCTACCGCCACCAGTGCCGCGACCAGGGCCCAGGGATTGAAGCGACGATTGAGTGCATCTTCGATCAGGGTCACGTGCAGCGGCGTGAGGATGGTGAACAGCAGCACTTCCGGCACCGTCAGTACGCGAAAGCTCAGGTACAGACAGACGTAGGTCACGCCGAACTGCAAGGCGCCGATCAGCAGCATGCCGCGCATGAACGCCGGCTCCACCGAGCGCCAGCGGGTCAGCGGGATGAACACCAGCCCTGCCAGGAGCACACGCACCAGCACCGCGAAGTAACTGTCGACATGACCGGCCAGGTATTCGCCGATCAAACTGAAGGAAAACGCCTGGATCAGCGTGACAAAAAGTAGATAGCCCATGCTCGCCTCGTTTTGAATGGCGGCGACGATAGCGGGTTTTGCTACTGATCGCGAACACCCAAACCATACAAAAATCCATTGTGGGAGCGAGCTTGCTCGCGATAGCGGTGGATCAGTCAACATCATTGTCGACTGACACTCAGTCATCGCGAGCAAGCTCGCTCCCACAGGTTTTTTAGGTGCTTGTTAAATCCCGGGCAAAAAAAAGCCCGATCTCGCTAAAGCGTTCAATCGGGCCAGAGCACTCAGGAGCAACAAGTGCGAAGGGAGGTTCGATGCGCGTACAGGCTTGAAGGGGTGCGCCAGGTCACTAGACCATCCAGCGATTATCTGGCGATTAACCGATCAGGCCACTTGAGCAAGCCTGGCGTTCGCCTGGTTCAGGCCTTTCTCCTGGAAGTCACCGCCCAGGTTCATGCCTTCGGCGTGGATGAACGTCACGTCGTGGATGCCGATGAAGCCCATGACCTGACGCAGGTACGGTTCCTGGTGATCGGCGGTGCTGCCGGCATAGATGCCGCCACGAGCCGTCAACACATAGGCGCGCTTGCCTGTGAGTAGGCCTTGCGGGCCGGTTTCGGTGTATTTGAAGGTCACACCGGCACGCAGCACGTGGTCGAGCCAGGCTTTCAGGGTGCTGGGGATCGCAAAGTTGTACATGGGTGCGGCCATGACCAGTACATCGGCGGCGAGCAATTCATCGGTCAACTGGTTGGAGCGTTCCAGGGACACCTGTTCGATGTCGCTGCGCTGCTCGGCGGGTTTCATCCAGCCACCCAGCAGGTTGATATCCAGATGCGGCACCGGATTGACCGCCAGGTCCCGGACAGTGATCTGGTCATTCGGGTGAGCGGCTTTCCACTGGCTGATGAAGGTCTGGGTCAGTTGACGGGAAACCGAGTCTTGCTGACGGGCACTGCTTTCGATGATCAGAACGCGGGACATGGGATGTAGCCTCCATCTGAGAATGCTGTAGGTCGATGGAGTGAAGGTTAAACAGAGTCGAATCGATGAAAAAGCGCAAATAACTGCTATAACCCATCAATAAATTCGTTTATAAGCTCAACATACCCTGTGGGAGCGGGCTTGCTCGCGAAGGCGCCGAGTCAGGCAAATAATATTTCGAATGACAAAACGCTTTCGCGAGCAAGCCCGCTCCCACAGAAGATCGAGGTCATTTCGGGGTGCAGCTCAGCTCGATGCGCAGCTTGATGATGTTGCGGCTGAATTTGGCGGTGGCATTTTTGTGCTTGCCGGCCGGGACGTCGATCTTGCGGGTACGCGGGGCTTCCGGGCCATTGATGAACACAGCCTTGCAGCTTGCATCGACGTCGCCGTAGTTGGCCACCTGGATGGAGCCGATGTCGCTATCCGTGTCGTAGGTCTGGTAATCGATCTTCATGCCGTTGAGGTCTTTCTTCACATCGATCGGGTAAGCCATCGCCGTCAGCGGCAGCAGCGCCAGCAGTACACAACAGATTTTTTTCATTCAGCAGCCTCCAGTAAGGGTTGCCAGCTTAGGACAAGAGGAGCTCAACATGAAAGCGCCCCGCGTAACCCTTGATCAATGGCGAACGCTGCAAGCCGTGGTCGATCACGGTGGTTTCGCCCAGGCCGCCGAGGCGCTGCATCGCTCGCAATCATCGGTCAGCTACACCGTGGCACGCATGCAGGATCAACTCGGCGTGCCGTTGCTGCGCATCGACGGACGCAAGGCCGTGCTGACCGAAGCCGGCGGCGTGCTGTTGCGCCGCTCCCGGCAACTGGTGAAACAGGCCAGCCAACTCGAAGACCTGGCCCACCACATGGAACAGGGCTGGGAGGCCGAGGTGCGCCTGGTGGTCGATGCCGCTTACCCAAGCGCCCGCCTCGTCCGCGCCTTGACCGCGTTCATGCCGCAAAGCCGTGGCTGCCGGGTGCGCCTGCGTGAGGAAGTGCTGTCGGGCGTGGAGGAAGTCCTGCTCGAAGGCGTGGCCGACCTGGCCATCACCGGCTTCAGTATTCCCGGTTACCTGGGCGCGGAGTTGAGCGACGTCGAGTTCGTTGCGGTCGCCCACCCCGAGCATCCCCTGCACCGCCTCAACCGCGAACTGAGCTTCCAGGACCTGGAAAGCCAGATGCAAGTGGTGATCCGCGACTCGGGCCGCCAGCAACCACGGGACGTCGGCTGGCTCGGGGCCGAACAACGCTGGACCGTCGGCAGCCTGGCCACCGCCGCGACCTTCGTCAGCAGCGGCCTGGGTTTTGCCTGGTTGCCCCGGCACCTGATCGAACGGGAACTCAAGGAAGGTACGCTCAAGCTGCTACCGTTGGATCAGGGCGGTAGCCGCAACCCGAGCTTTTACCTGTATTCGAACAAGGACAAACCGCTGGGACCGGCCACGCAGATTCTCATCGAACTGCTGCGCACCTTTGACACCGCACCACTGGACGCCCCGTTCGCCGCCCCCGAACAAGCCTGACACGGAGTGTATGCATGGCCTATTTCGAACACGAAGGTTGCAACCTGCACTATGAGGAATATGGTCACGGCACGCCGCTGCTGCTGGTCCACGGCCTCGGTTCCAGCACCCTGGACTGGGAAAAGCAGATCCCGACACTGGCCACCCGCTACCGGGTGATCGTCCCGGATGTACGCGGTCACGGCCGTTCGGACAAACCCCGAGAGCGCTACAGCATTGCCGGTTTCAGCGCCGACCTGATCGCGCTGATCGAGCACCTCAATCTCGGCCCGACACACTACGTCGGCTTGTCCATGGGCGGCATGATCGGCTTCCAGCTGGGTGTGGACCAACCGAAACTGCTCAAGAGCCTGTGCATCGTCAACAGTGCGCCAGAGGTCAAACTGCGCAGCCGCGACGATTACTGGCAGTGGTTCAAGCGCTGGAGCCTGATGCACGCACTCAGCCTGCGCACCATCGGCAAGGCATTGGGCAGCAAGTTGTTCCCAAAGCCCGAACAGGCCGACTTGCGACAAAAAATGGCCGAGCGCTGGGCAAAAAACGACAAACATGCTTATCTCGCCAGCTTCAATGCCATTGTTGGCTGGGGGGTCCAGGAACGACTTTCCAAGGTCACCTGTCCAACCCTCATCGTCAGTGCCGACCGCGACTACACACCGGTGGCGCTGAAGGAAAACTACGTAAAACTGCTGCCCGATGCGCGGCTGGTGGTGATCGCCGATTCACGCCACGCCACGCCGCTGGACCAGCCGGAACACTTCAACCAAACGCTGCTGGAGTTTCTGGCCGCAGTCGACACCACCACTCAGGATCACTGACCCATGCTGAAAAAAATCGCCCTCGCCGCTGGCACCGTCCTGTTTGCCGCCAACCTGATGGCCGCAACGCCCGCCAAGGCGCCGCACGTTTTGCTGGAAACCACCAACGGCCAGATCGAAATCGAACTGGATCCGGTCAAGGCGCCGATCAGTACCAAGAACTTCCTTGAGTACGTCGACAGCGGCTTCTACAACAACACGATTTTCCACCGCGTGATCCCAGGTTTCATGGTTCAGGGCGGTGGTTTCACCCAGGCCATGCAGCAAAAAGACACCAAGGCGCCGATCAAGAACGAGCACAACAACGGTTTGGTCAACGTTCGTGGCACCTTGTCCATGGCCCGTACCTCGGTGCCTGACTCGGCCACCAGCCAGTTCTTCATCAACGTCAAGGACAACGACTTCCTTGACCAGGGTGACGGCTACGCGGTGTTCGGCAAAGTGGTCAAAGGCATGGACGTGGTCGACATCATCGTCAATTCGCCAACCACCGTTCGTAGCGGCATGAAAGACGTGCCGGCCGACCCGGTGTTCATCAAGTCGGCCAAGCGCATCGACTGAGACTAAGCTGGACAAGGATGTCCGAGCCGTTGCCGGTGTTTGCCGGCAACGCTCAAAACGTTAAAAGGAGAGCCCGCTCGCGGGCGAACGACCCATGCTTTATCACCGCTTTGAAAAACTGATCGACGTTTTCCGTGAAGCACCGACGGCGTCCCCGCCGGATCGTGTATTCCCTTTTTATACCTACTACCTCAAGCAGGTCTGGCCGAGCTTCGCCGCCCTGTTGATCGTCGGCCTGATTGGTGCATTGATCGAGGTGGCGCTGTTCAGCTACCTGAGCCGTATCATCGACCTGGCCCAAGGCACGCCGAACGCCAACCTGTTTCGCGAGCACGCCCTCGAACTGACCTGGATGGTGGTGGTGGCGCTGGTATTGCGCCCCATATTCGTGGGCCTGCATGACCTGTTGGTGCACCAGACCCTGAGCCCCAGCATGACCAGCATGATCCGCTGGCAGAACCACAGTTATGTGCTCAAGCAGAGCCTGAATTTCTTCCAGAACGACTTCGCCGGGCGCATCGCCCAGCGCATCATGCAAACCGGCAACTCACTGCGTGACTCCGCCGTGCAAGCGGTGGATGCGTTGTGGCATGTGCTGATCTACGCCATCAGTTCGCTGGTGCTGTTCGCCGAAGCCGACTGGCGCCTGATGATCCCGCTGCTGACGTGGATCTTCGCCTTCATCGGTGCCCTCTGGTACTTCGTGCCACGGGTCAAGGATCGCTCGGTGGTGGCGTCCGATGCGCGCTCCAAACTCATGGGGCGGATTGTCGACGGCTACACCAACATCACCACCCTGAAGCTGTTCGCCCACACCAATTTCGAACAGCAATACGCCCGCGAAGCGATCAAGGAACAGACCGAAAAAGCCCAACTGGCCGGCCGCGTGGTCACCAGCATGGACGTGGTCATCACCAGCATGAACGGCCTGCTGATCGTCTGCACCACAGGCCTGGCCCTGTGGCTGTGGACGCAGTCGCTGATCAGCGTCGGGGCCATCGCCCTGGCCACCGGCCTGGTGATCCGCATCGTCAACATGTCCGGCTGGATCATGTGGGTGGTGACCGGCATCTTCGAAAACATCGGCATGGTGCAGGACGGCCTGCAGACCATCTCGCAACCGGTCTCCGTTACCGACCGCGACCAGGCCAAACCCCTGGCGGTGGCCCGTGGCGAAGTGCGTTTCGAGCAGGTGGACTTCCACTACGGCAAGCAGAGCGGGATCATCGGCGGCCTCAACCTGACCATCAAGGCTGGCGAAAAAATCGGCCTGATCGGCCCGTCCGGCGCGGGCAAATCGACCTTGGTGAACCTGCTGCTGCGCCTGTACGACGTCGAAGGCGGACGTATCCTGATCGACGGCCAGAACATCGCCGACGTCAGCCAGGAAAGCCTGCGCGAGCGCATCGGCATGATCACCCAGGATACCTCGCTGCTGCACCGCTCGATCCGTGACAACCTGCTGTACGGCAAACCCGACGCCACCGATGCCCAACTCTGGGAAGCGGTGCACAAGGCCCGGGCTGACGGTTTCATTCCTGCACTGTCGGACGCCGAAGGCCGCACCGGTTTCGATGCCCATGTCGGTGAGCGCGGGGTGAAACTTTCCGGCGGCCAGCGCCAGCGCATCGCCATTGCCCGTGTGCTGCTCAAGGACGCGCCGATCCTGATCATGGACGAGGCCACCTCGGCGCTGGATTCGGAAGTCGAAGCGGCGATCCAGGAAAGTCTCGAAACCCTGATGCAGGGCAAAACCGTGATCGCCATCGCTCACCGCCTCTCGACCATCGCCCGGATGGACCGGCTGGTGGTGCTGGAAAACGGCAAGATCGCCGAAACCGGAACCCACGCCGAGTTGCTCGCCCATGGCGGCTTGTATGCGCGGCTGTGGCAACACCAGACCGGTGGGTTTGTCGGGATCGATTGAGTCCCGGAACAACACACCCCCTGTGGGAGCGAGCTTGCTCGCGATGACGGAGTGTCAGTCGACAGAAATGGCGTCTGATCCACCGCTATCGCGAGCAAGCTCGCTCCCACAGGGATAAGCGTCATACCGAAGGTCGAAAAAACCGCCAGACCCCGTCAACAACGGGGCCTGGCGGTTTTTTGTGCCTGCTGGAATTCTGAAAAAACCGTGCTGTACTCACTGCAACGTTCTGGAGGTGGTTCTGCAGTCCATCGGCTGGAGGCTCAAGGCAGCATAATCTCGAAAGGGCACTCTCTTATGTCTCTGTTAAAACGTTCGGCGACTGAGTTGGTAGGTACGTTCTGGCTGGTATTGGGTGGTTGCGGCAGTGCTGTGTTGGCCGCGGCTTTTCCAGAGGTGGGGATCGGCTTGCTCGGGGTGTCTTTCGCATTTGGCCTGACCGTACTGACGATGGCCTTCGCCATCGGCCATATTTCCGGCTGTCATCTCAATCCTGCGGTATCCCTCGGCCTGGTGGTGGGTGGGCGGTTTCCGGCCAGTGAATTGCCGGCCTACATCATTGCCCAGGTCATTGGCGGCGTGATTGCAGCCGCCCTGCTGTACTTCATTGCCAGCGGCAAACCCGGTTTCGAACTGGCGGGAGGCCTGGCGTCCAACGGCTACGGCGAACACTCGCCTGGCGGCTATTCGATGGCGGCAGGGTTTGTCTGTGAACTGGTGATGACCGCGATGTTCATCCTGATCATTCTCGGCGCCACCGATAAGCGTGCACCGGCAGGACTGGCGCCGATTGCCATCGGCCTGGGGCTGACGCTGATCCACCTGATCTCGATCCCGGTCACCAACACCTCGGTCAACCCGGCGCGCAGCACCGGCCCGGCGCTGATCGTCGGCGGCTGGGCGATTCAACAACTGTGGATGTTCTGGGTCGCCCCCCTGCTCGGCGCAGTGGTCGGCGGCGTGCTGTATCGCTGGCTGGGCAAGGAAGACAACTGACCCGCCATAGCGTGAAGATCAGCCTTGTCGATAAGGCAAGGCTGACTTCGCATCCTCAGCATAAGCCAACACCCCCAGCCGCTCCTGCTCCAGAAAGTCTTTCACCGCCGCCTTCAACCCCGGATGCCGCAGGTAGTGCCAGGAATGGGTAATGACGGGCTCGAATCCACGAATCAGTTTGTGCTCGCCTTGCGCACCGGCATCGAAACGCTGGAAACCATTGGCGATGGCGTAGTCCATCCCCTGGTAGAAACAGGTCTCGAAATGCAGGCGATCGAACTCCGCCAGGCATCCCCAGTAACGGCCATAAAAGCTGTCGCCCCCCACCAGGCTGAACGCCATCGCCACCGGCCTTGACCCCTGCCTGGCCAGCACCACGCGAATCGACTCCGGCATGCGTTCGGCCAACAGACTGAAAAACTCCCGCGTCAGATACGGCCTTTGCCGGCGCACCGCGTAGGTATTGGCGTAGCAGGCATAGACGAAGTCCCATTGCACCTGACTCAGCTCCCGCCCCTCCAGCCATTCGAACTCGAAACCCTGGCCGGCCACCTGCTCGCGCTCCTTGCGCATCTGTTTGCGCTTGCGCGAACTGAGTACGTCGAGGAAGTCCTGGAAATCCCGGTAACCGCGATTCTGCCAGTGATACTGACAGCCAACGCGCTGCAGCCAGCCGGGCTGTTCGCTCAATGCCGCATCGGTGAATGGATCGGTGAAGTTGATGTGGGCGCTGGAAAGCCCTTCGAGTTCAAGATAGCCCGGCAGGCTTTTCAACAGTTCGAAACCGTCTTCGACCGTGGCCGCTAACAGTCGCGGCCCGGTCACAGGACTGAACGGCACCGCGCTCAACAATTTGGGGTAGTAATCGATGCCGGCGCGTTCGCAGGCATCGGCCCAGGCGTGATCGAACACGTACTCGCCATAGGAATGCCACTTGCGATAACCGGGCAGCGCGGCGATCAAGCGATCACCTTCAACGTGCAGCAGATGCTCGGGCTGCCAGCCGGAATGGGGGCCGACACTGCCGCTGTCTTCCAGTGCGCTCAAAAAAGCGTGACGCAGAAAAGGCTGACTCTCCGGCACCATTGCATCCCAGGTCTGCGGGGCGATTTCTGACAGTTTTTGCAGGCGTTGCAACGGCATCACCGTCCTCACTCTTCATGGCGTGAAAGCCCCGCGAGTATCGCCTATCGCTCCACATTGCACACGGGCAAAGCGACGACAGTGCTCTAACTCAATGGTTCACGGCGGCGTTGTATCGTCACGGACATGACATCACATTGCCACCGCTCTGTAATAAACCATCGCGATACTGGCGCCTGTTTTTAGAGCGCCGGGTTATACCCGGCCACAGTTTTCCGCCCCTTACGGTCGGTTGTGCCCCGGATGGCTCTGTCATCCCCTCTCATCTTCGGAGATTGATATGCGTCTTGCTTCCACGAAAACTGCGGCGGCCTTGTGCGGTGGCCTGTTGCTGGCCATGAGTGTTCCGGCCAGTGCCGCAGTCGACGCCAAACTGCTCGACATGCTCAAGGCTAACGGCTCGATCACCAACGCGCAGTACAGCGAACTGCAAGCCGAGCTGGCCAGGGATCAGAAAGAACAGCAGATTGCCCGTCAGGCTCAGCAAGAGACCAACGAGCAAATCGCGGCCACTGCGAAGAAAACCGACACACTGAGCGCCTTCGACCAGAAGCTTGCATGGGCGGCAAAGACCCAGTTCAAGGGCGACGTACGCTTCCGTCAGGAAAACGTCCACAACGATGGCGTGCCAAACAACAAGGACCAGGACCGTCAGCGCATTCGTGCCCGCCTGGGTGCCTACAGCGAAATCAACCCGCAGGTCGACACCGGGATCCGTATCGCCACCGGCAGCAACGACGACGCTCGCTCGACCAACCAGGACCTGAACAACTACTTCGACAAGAAGCAGATCTGGCTGGACCAGGGTTACATCGACTACCACCCGGACGCGATCAAGAACCTGCACCTGGTTGGCGGCAAGATGCCGCAACAATGGGTGAGCATGGGCGACATCATCTGGGATAGCGACATCAACCCGGAAGGCCTGGCCGTCACCTACAAGTACCCGTTGAGCGGCAGCACCGAGCTGTTCGGTAGCGCCGGTCACTACACCCTCAAGGACAACGTCGACGGCGAAGGCGTGCAATTCAAGCACGACCTGCGTCTGTACGCCGGCCAGTTGGGTGCGCGCTTCGGCATCACCGACAGCATGAAAATGACCTTGGGCGGCAGTCTCTACGCCTACGACAACGACGACAGCAGCGCCTGCCCTACCTCGGGTACCGTTACTGCGCCATGCGCACTGGCGGTCAACGGCAACAGCCCGGGCGAACGGTTCAAACTGTACGAAGGCTTTGGTCAGCTGGACTTCAGCAACCTGCCGGTTCCGCTGTCGATCTACGGTCAGTACGTCAACAACACCGATGCCAGCAACGACCAGGACACTGGCTGGCTGGCCGGTGTGAAGTCCAAGCTCTACGGCTTCAACGTGGACTACAACTACCGCGACGTGCAGCGTAACGCTGTGGTGGGTGCCTTCACCGACTCCGACTTCGCCAACGGCTTCACCGGTTCGCGCGGCAGCAAGCTGAAAGTGAGCTACGACCTGGACAAGAACTTTGCCCTGGGCGCGACCTACTACATGGCGACCTCGGACCAGACCAACGCCAACATCAACAAGAAGGATTCGGACATCAACACCCTGCAACTGGATGCCGAAGCCAAGTTCTGATTCACCCGCTACACGACTCGGGCAAGGAAGCCCGGGCCCCTTTTACAGCCTGGCGTTGATGTATCGGTCCCCATCATCCTCCGATGCATCAACGCGAGACTGTTTTCTCTCCCGCAAAAAAAGATCGCAGCCTTCGGCAGCTCCTACAGGACCGGGCTCACCGTGATATCACGTTGAAACCCAATCCTGTAGGAGCTGCCGCAGGCTGCGATCTTTTCAAGCCACAGACTCAGCGCTTGCGCAGCAACACGCTACCAATGGAGTAACCGGCGCCGAACGAGCTGAGCACGGCCAGCGAACCGGCGGCCAGATCGTCCTGGTTCTTGTGGAACGCAATCACGGAACCGGCGGAACTGGTGTTGGCGTAGGTGTCGAGAATCACCGGGGCTTCCTGTTCGGTCGCATCGCGGCCCAGCAGTTTCTTGACGATCAGGTGGTTCATGCTGAGGTTGGCCTGGTGCAGCCAGAAGCGCTTCACGTCGCTGATGTTGAGCTGGTTCTCTTGCAGATGCTCAGCGATCAGCTCGGCCACCATCGGGCAGACTTCCTTGAACACCTTGCGGCCTTCCTGCACGAACAGTTTGTCCTTGGCGCCGATGCCCTCTTCCGTCGCGCGGTTGAGGAAGCCGAAGTTGTTGCGGATGTTGTTGGAGAACTTGGTCAGCAGCTTGGTGCTGACGATGTCGAACTGATGCTTGGACGTCGCCAGGTCGGCACGCTCGATGATCACCGCGGTGGCGGCATCGCCGAAGATGAAGTGGCTGTCGCGGTCACGGAAGTTCAGGTGGCCGGTGCAGACTTCCGGGTTGACCATCAGGACCGCGCGGGCCTGGCCCAGTTGCACGCTGTTGGCGGCGGTCTGGATACCGAAAGTCGCCGAGGAGCACGCCACGTTCATGTCGAAACCGAAACCCTGGATGCCCAGCGCTTCCTGGACTTCGATGGCAATGGCCGGGTAGGCACGTTGCAGGTTGGAGCAGGCGACGATCACGCCGTCGATGTCCGCTGCGGTCTTGCCGGCACGCTGCAGGGCTTGTTCGGCCGCGCCGATGGCCATCTGGCACAGCACCGACCACTCGTCGTTGGAACGCTCCGGCAGACGCGGGGCCATGCGTTGCGGATCGAGAATGCCGTCCTTGTCCATGACAAAGCGGCTCTTGATGCCGGAGGCTTTTTCGATGAATGCGGCGCTGGACTCGGTCAATGCCTGCACTTCACCGCGTGCGATGGCATCGGCGTTGTCGGCGTTGAATTGCGCGACGTAAGTATTGAAAGACTGAACCAGCTCTTCATTGGAAATGCTGTTGGCCGGGGTGTACAGGCCGGTGCCACTGATGACGACGTTATGCATGGTCGTGTCTCTAATCTGTTCAGGCAGAAAGCATTGGCACCGTCGTACCAATACACAAAGGGTCTATTCCCGTCCGGGGACGCAAACCTGGCATCGCTTTATTCCGACCTGCCCGCGACCGTGAAGGCTCAAAACCGCGGGGCCGGCATTTATAGGCGCGAAGTTTGCCATAAACAGTGGGTTTTGGCGCCTTTTTGCTGGATGAACCCTACCTGCGGGCCATGCAAAACTGTGGGAGCGAGCTTGCTCGCGATTGCGGCCTGACAGGCAACATAGATGTTGAATGTGATGCCCCCATCGCGAGCAAGCTCTCACAGGTATTGCACTGGCCTCGGGTCTACGGCTCGACTTGCGACCACTGCTTGCTCAGGCGCTTGTCGGAGATCGGCACCTTGGTCCCCAATTGCTGGGCAAACAGCGAAACCCGGTACTCCTCCAGCCACCAGCGATATAACTCCAGCTGCGGATCGCGCTTGCCTTCCTGGGCGTGTTTATTGGCGCGGGTCTGGTATTGCGTCCACAGGCCGCTCAATTCGCCGCTCCAGACCCGGTCGCGCTGCACTTGGGCAGCGATTTTTTCGAAGCGCTGCTCAATGGCCTTGAGGTAACGCGGCAACTCCTTGAGCCACTGCATCGGTGTTTCCCGGACAAACCCCGGATAGACCAGGTGGCTGAGCTGCTGCTTGATGTCGTTCAGGGCCACGGCCTGCGCCAGGTCGATCTTGCCCTTGAAGCGTTTTTGCAGACCATGCCAGAGCTTGAGGATTTCCAGGGTCAGCTTCGCCACACGCTCGGCGTGCTCGGTCCAGGCGCCACGCTTGCGTTCGGCCAGCGACGCCAATCCGGCGCCATCGCGTGGCAGCGGGTCTTCGCCATCGAGAATGCAGCTGTCGAGGCTGGCCAGCAGAATGTCTTCCACCAGCGCATCGACACGCCCCATGTCGCGGTACAGCAGGCCCAGTTCGGTCAGGCCCGGCAACTTGCCACGGAGGAATTTTGCCGACTCGGCCAGTTGCTGCATCAGCAGGCGTTGCAGGGCACGGCGATGCTGGAACTCGGCTTCGGCCGGGGTCGAGAAACGCCCTTCCTTGACCGTGCCGGCTTCTTCCACCAGTGCCGGATAGACCGTCATCGACAGTCCGGCGATCTTCTGCTGGGTTTTCTCGGCCACGGCGGCGAAGACTTTCGGCTCCACCGGCTGCTGGCTCTTCGCGGTTTGCGGCACCGCCAATGCGGCCTGGCTGGCCTCGGCGAAACGCGCCGTCAACTCGGCCAGATCACGTCCTTCACCGAGGAACTTGCCCTGGCCGTCGACGATCTCCAGGTTCATCCGCAGATGGCTTTCAACCTGCTGTGCCGCCTCGGCCCAGGCTTCGTCGCTGACCCGCGCTCCGGTCATGCGCAGCAGCTCGCGACCCAAGGCCTGGGGCAACGAGCCTTCGGCAAAGGTCATGCGCTGCAAGGCAGCCTTGACGAAGTCCGGCACCGGCACGAAATTCTTGCGCAGGGCCTTGGGCAGGTTGCGCACCAGGGCAATGCACTTGGCTTCGATGACACCCGGCACCAGCCAGTCCAGGCGCTCCGGCGGCAGCATCGGCAACAGCGGTGCCGGCACGCGCAGGGTTACGCCGTCCCGTGGATGGTTCGGTTCGAAGTGGTAGCTGAGGGCCAACTCCAGATCGCCGATGTGCAGCGTATCCGGGTAATGCTGTGCGGTGACCTCGCTGGCTTCACGGGCCAGCACGTCTTCTTCGCGCATGATGAGCAGCTGCGGATCTTTCTGACTGTTGATCCGGTACCAGCTGTCGAAGGTCGCGGTCTGATGAATCTCCGCCGGCAGGCGCGCGTCGTAGAAGGCGTACAGGGTTTCTTCATCAGCCAGGATGTCGCGACGGCGGGCCTTGGCTTCCAATTCGTCGAGTTGTTCCAGCAACTGTTTGTTGGCGGTCAAACACTTGGCCTTGGACTGAATCTCGCCACGCACCAGCGCTTCGCGGATAAACAATTCGCGCGAAACCACCGGGTCCACCGGGCCGTAATGCACCGGCCGCCGGCCGACCACGATCAACCCGAACAGGGTGATCTGCTCGAACGCAACCACCTGGCCGCGCTTCTTCTCCCAATGGGGTTCGAAGTGGTTTTTCTTGATCAGGTGCCCGGCGAGCGGTTCGATCCAGTCGGCGTCGATCTTCGCCACCATGCGCGCGTAGAGCTTGGTGGTTTCCACCAGTTCGGCGGTCATCAGCCACTGCGGACGCTTCTTGCCGATGCCCGACGACGGGTGAATCCAGAACCGCCGCTGACGCGCGCCGAGGTAATCGCCCTCTTCGGTTTTCTGGCCGATCTGGCTGAGCAACCCCACCAGCACCGCTTTGTGCAGTTTCGGGTAATCCGCCGGCTCTTTATTGAGGCTCAGCTGCATGTCGCGGCAGATCAGGCTCAATTGGCGATGGGAGTCGCGCCATTCCCGCAGGCGCAGGTAATTCAGGAAATTCTTGCGGCACCAGTTGCGCAGCGGGTTGGCGGTCAGCGCCTGGCGTTGCTCTTCGAATCCGCGCCACAGGTTGACCAGACCGGCGAAGTCCGAGTCGGCGTCTTTCCACTGGGCATGGGCCTGATCCGCCGCTTGCTGACGCTCCGGCGGTCGCTCGCGCGGGTCCTGGATCGACATGGCGCTGGCGACGATCAGCACTTCCTGCAAGCTGCCGAGCTTCGCCGCTTCCAGCAACATGCGCCCCATGCGCGGGTCCACCGGCAGTCGTGCCAATTGGCGACCGAGCGGGGTCAACTGGCTGTTGCGATCCACCGCCGAGAGTTCCTGCAGCAGGTTGTAACCGTCGCTGATGGCCTTGCCATCCGGCGGCTCGATGAACGGGAACGCGCTGACCTCGCCAAGGCGCAGGTGCAACATCTGCAAAATGACCGCCGCGAGGTTGGTCCGCAGGATTTCCGGATCGGTAAATTCCGGGCGACCGAGGAAATCCTCTTCACTGTACAGGCGCACGCAGATGCCCGGCTCGACCCGTCCGCAACGGCCCTTGCGCTGGTTGGCGCTGGCCTGGGAAACGGCTTCGATCGGCAGGCGCTGGACCTTGGCCCGGTAGCTGTAGCGGCTGATGCGCGCGGTGCCGCTGTCGATCACGTAGCGGATGCCCGGCACGGTCAGCGAGGTTTCCGCGACGTTGGTCGCCAGTACCACGCGTCGCCCCGGGTGCGACTGGAAAATCCGCTGCTGCTCGGCCGGCGACAGGCGCGCGTACAACGGCAGGATTTCGGTGTGCTTGAGCTGGGCCTTGCGCAGCATGTCGGCGGCGTCGCGAATCTCGCGCTCACCCGGCAGGAATACCAGCACGTCACCGGGACTGCGGCGCTCACTGCGCTCATAAGCGGCGATTTCGTCGAGGGTGGCGAGAATCGCCTGATCCACCGTCAGGTCGTCCTCGACGCGGTTACCCTCTTCGTCCTGCTCCAGGGTCAGCGGGCGATACCAGGTGTCCACCGGAAAAGTACGGCCGGACACCTCGACAATCGGTGCATCGTCGAAGTGTTTGGAGAAACGCTCCAGGTCGATGGTCGCCGAGGTAATGATGACCTTCAGGTCCGGGCGGCGCGGCAGCAGGGTTTTCAGGTAGCCGAGCAGGAAGTCGATGTTGAGGCTGCGTTCGTGGGCTTCGTCGACGATGATCGTGTCGTAGCGTTCCAGGTAGCGGTCGTTCTGGGTTTCCGCCAGCAGGATGCCGTCGGTCATCAGCTTGATCAGGGTGTTGGAATCGCTCTGGTCCTCGAAGCGCACCTGATAGCCGACCAGTGCGCCCAACGGTGTGCCCAACTCTTCGGCGACCCGGCTGGCCACGCTGCGCGCCGCGATCCGCCGTGGCTGGGTGTGGCCGATCAAGCCATGCTGGCCGCGACCGATCTCCAGGCAGATCTTCGGTAACTGGGTGGTTTTACCCGAGCCGGTCTCACCGGCGATGATCAGCACCTGATGCTTTTCCAGCGCCTTCTTGATTTCGTCGCGCTTGGCGGCAATCGGCAAACTGTCGTCGTAACGAATCACCGGCAGGCTGGCGCGGCGCGCCAGCACCTGCTCACAGGACGCCTGCATGCGCGCCACCCACTGGCCCAGCTTGGCCTCGTCGGGTTTCTTGCGCAGCTCAAGCAACTGCCGCCGCAGCCGGTGGCGGTCGGCGAGCATGGCGTGATCGAGGTTTTTCAGCAGTTTGTCGATGGAGGGCGATTCGTCGGTCATCGGGTACGCAATTCAGTCGTCTAGTGGCGCAGGGTGGCGATTGTCGCAGATTTTACGACCGCTGCGCGGCCGATCGCGAGCAAGCTCGCTCCCACATGGGATCTATAGCGACCACAAAATCGGGGCACGCCACGGTCAAATGTGGGAGCGAGCTTGCTCGCGATCGATTGCGAAGCAATCGCAGAGAACTACTCGTTATCGAGGCCCTTGCGCCGATACGGAAACACATCAATCACCTTCCCCGCCCGAATCGCCTCCTGCAGGCTTTTCCAGTAATCGGCGTTGTACAGCTCACCATGCAACTGATCGAACAACTTGCGCTGCCCCGAATCGGCAAACAGGAACGGCGGAAACTCTTCCGGGAACACATCCAGCGGCCCGATCGAGTACCAGGGTTCGGACGCCATCTCGTCTTCCGGCGTGCGCGGTTGTGGGATGTGGCGGAAGTTGGCCTCGGTGAGAAAGCAGATTTCGTCGTAGTCGTAGAACACCACCCGGCCGTGACGGGTGACGCCAAAGTTCTTCAGCAGCATGTCACCGGGAAAGATGTTGGCCGCCGCCAGTTGCTTGATCGCCAGGCCGTAATCTTCCAGGGCTTCGCGCACCTGCGCCTCATTGGCGTTTTCCAGGTACAGGTTCAACGGAGTCATGCGCCGTTCGGTCCAGCAGTGACGGATCAGCACCGTGTCGCCTTCGACCGACACCGTGGACGGCGCGACGTCCAGCAATTCCTCCAGGCACGCCGGGGCGAACTTGCTCAGTGGGAAACGGAAGTCGGCGAATTCCTGGGTATCGGCCATGCGCCCGACGCGATCGACGCTTTTCACCAGGCGGTACTTTTCGATCACCGTGGCGCGGTCGACGTTTTTCGATGGCGAGAAACGGTCCTTGATGATTTTGAACACGGTGTTGAACCCCGGCAGGGTGAACACGCTCATGACCATGCCGCGCACACCGGGGGCCATGATGAACTGGTCGTCGGTATTGGCCAGGTGATTGATCAGCGCCCGGTAGAACTCCGACTTGCCGTGCTTGTAGAAGCCGATCGAGGTGTACAGCTCGGCGATGTGCTTGCCCGGCAGGATGCGCCGCAGGAAGCCGATGAACTCCGCCGGCACCGGCACATCCACCATGAAGTACGAGCGGGTGAAGGAGAAAATGATCGACACGTCCGCTTCGTCGGTGATCAGCGCATCGATCTGAATACCGCGACCTTCCAGGTGCAGCAAGGGAATTGCCAGCGGCCATTGCTCGTCGGCGGTGTAGATGCGCCCCACCAGGTACGCACCTTTATTGCGGTACAGCACCGAGGAAAACAGCTCGACGCTCAGCTCCGGGTCCTTGCACACCCAGTCCGGCAGGTTCTCGCGCAGTTGCGCTTCGAGGCGTTTCAGGTCACCGGACAGGTCGGCGTAATCCTCGCTGAAGCGGTAGTCGGCGAAGATGCTGGCAAGCATCGCCGAGAGTTGGCCTTGCGGCTTGTAGGTGCGGGTTTGCGCGGCCCGGGCACGGCGCAGGCTCGGCCGGGTGGTGTGGATGAACATGCAGCCGTCGCTGATCAGGTCATGGCTGAACAATCCGCAGAAGATCGAGTTGTACCAGGTCTCGGACAATTCATCGTCGAAGCGCAGGTCGATCAGGCTGATGTAGGCACTTTTCACCAGTGGCCAGCAGCTGACGTCCAGGGTGTCGGCGTCAAACGCGGTGCGCAGTCGCTCCACCGTTTCACTGACTTTATCTTCGTACAGATTGATCCGCGCTGCCGACGCCGATTGCGTCTCTTGCCACCGGGCCTGTTCGAAGCGAGCCCGGGCACCGTCGGTGATCTGCCGGAAATGCTCGCGGTAATCGTCAAAGCCATCGAGGATCAAACGGGCGATGTCGGCGGCTGGCCATTGCTGCGGCATGGTGAGACCTCTGCGGGAATTCGGGAGGCTTGAGCTTAGCCAGTGAACCGGGTGCAGGAGAAGTGTAATTTTCCAGGCGCCGCGTCATCGACGCCCTGAAGAGTTCAATGCCCGGTTTTCGGTTGCCATCGATCACGCACTCAGCAACACTTTCGCCCCTTCATCATGGAAGGAACGCGCTGTGAACCCCGTCGATATTTTCCGTTTACTGTCCCTGGCGGCCATTTGGGGTGCGAGTTTTCTGTTCATGCGCATCATCGCCCCGGTGATCGGCTCCCTGCCCACCGCGTTTTTCCGCGTGTCAATTGCCGCCGTCGGGTTGCTGGTGATTCTTGGCCTGATGCGTATCAGCTGGGACTTCAAGGGCAAACTCAAGACCGTGATGCTGCTCGGGGTGATCAACTCCGGCATCCCGGCGACCCTGTACTCCGTTGCCGCGCAGGTGCTGCCTGCCGGTTATTCGTCGATTTTCAATGCCACAACCCCCTTGATGGGCGTGCTGATCGGTGGCCTGTTTTTCCATGAAAGGCTCACTGGCGCCAAGCTCGGCGGCGTGTTCCTGGGGTTGTTCGGCGTGGGCGTGCTGACCCGTGCCGGTCCGGTGGCGTTCGATATGGCACTGCTGATGGGTGCCGTCGCCTGCCTGCTCGCCACCACGTGCTACGGATTTGCCGGATTCCTCGCCCGCCGCTGGCTCGATCAGGCCGGCGGTCTCGATAGTCGCTTGTCGGCACTGGGCAGCATGCTCGGCGCGACCTTGTTCCTGCTGCCGCTGTTCGGCTACAGCGTGATCAGCCAGCCACCGGTGAGCTGGGGCGGCTGGAGTGTGTGGCTGTCGTTGCTGGGCTTGGGGCTGGGCTGCACGGCGTTTGCCTACATTATTTACTTCCGGCTGCTGAGTTCGATCGGCCCGGTGAAATCGATGACCACGACCTTCCTGATCCCGTTGTTTGGCGTGTTGTGGGGGGCGCTGTTTCTCGATGAGCCGCTGTCGATGGCGCATATCTATGGTGGGGTTTTGATTGCAGTGGCGTTGTGGCTGGTGTTGAAACCGGCTGCGGTGAAACCGGGCTTGGTGGCTGAGCGGTAGAATTGTTGCGTTGCCGATGACGCCTTCGCGGGCAAGCCCGCTCCCACAGGGTTTGCGCGGTCCTTGTGGGAGCGGGCTTGCTCGCGAAGGCGATAGACCAGACACCAACAATCACAAAGCCGAAACACTCACCTCCCCATCCACCAACCGCCGAATCCCCAGCGGATTGCCGTTCTGCAACGCCTCGGGCAGCAGCGCATCCGGATAATTCTGGAAGCACACCGGCCGCAGGAAACGATCGATCGCCAGGGTGCCGACCGAAGTGCCCCGCGAGTCAGATGTCGCCGGATACGGCCCGCCATGCACCATCGACTCGCAGACTTCGACCCCGGTCGGATAGCCATTGAGCAGGATCCGCCCGACCTTCTCTTGCAACAGTTCCGCCAGCCAGCGGTACTCCAGCAGTTCGTCGGCCTCGCCAATCAAGGTCGCGGTCAGTTGCCCGCGCAAGCCCTGCAATGCTGCCGCCAACTGCGCCCGATCCTCGACCTCGATGACGATGGTGGTGGGCCCGAACACTTCCTCCTGCAGCAATTGATCGCCCTTGAGCAACAGGCTGGCATCGGCCTTGAACACCTGCGGCTGCGCCTGATTGCCCTGTTGCGGCCGGCCCGCCAGATGGCTCAGGCCCGGATGTTCGTGCAGTTCGCCAAGGCCCCGGTTGTAGCTGGCCAGCGTGCCGGCATTGAGCATGGTTTGCGCCGGCTGCTGGTTCATGTGGGCGCAGAAAGCCTCAAGAAAAGCACTGAACTGCGGCGAGCGCACACCAATGACCAAGCCCGGATTGGTGCAGAACTGGCCACAGCCCAGGGTCACCGAACCTGCCAATTGCGCCGCGATCTGCTCACCGCGCTCCGCGAGGGCTTGCGGCAGCAGGAACACCGGATTGATGCTCGACATCTCGGCGAACACCGGGATCGGCTGTGGCCGGTTTGCGGCCATGTGGCTCAGGGCATTGCCGCCCTTGAGTGAACCGGTGAAGCCCACCGCCTGAATCGCCGGATGTTTGACCAGCCATTCGCCGACACCACCGCCGTAGATCATGTTGAACACACCGACCGGCATCTCGGTTTTTTCCGCGGCACGGATGATCGCGTCAGCCACCCATTGTGCGGTTGCCATGTGCCCGCTGTGGGCCTTGAACACCACCGGGCAACCGGCGGCCAGTGCCGAGGCGGTATCGCCACCGGCGGTGGAAAAGGCCAGCGGGAAGTTGCTCGCACCGAACACCGCCACCGGCCCCAGGGCGATGCGGTACTGACGCAGATCCGGACGCGGCAGCGGCTGGCGATCCGGAAGGGCTCGGTCGATGCGCGCACCATAGAAGTCGCCGCGACGCAGCACCTTGGCGAACAGGCGCAACTGGCCGCTGGTGCGGCCACGCTCACCTTGAATACGCCCGGCCGGCAACGCTGTCTCGCGACACACGGTGGCGACAAACTCATCGCCCAACCCGTCGATTTCATCGGCGATGGCGTCGAGAAACCGCGCGCGTTTTTCCGCACTCAGGTGGCGGAAGGTCGGGTATGCCGCAGCCGCCGCTTTGGCAGCGGCATCCACTTCGGCTTCGCTGGCCTGGAAGAAAATTCCGGGCAAGGGCTCGCCGGTGGTGGCGTCTAGGCTTTGCAGTTGCAACGTGCCGTTGGCGCTGCGGCGGCCGCCGATGTAGTTGTGTCCAGGAAACAGGCTCATGTGGATTCCTTGATCGATTGCAGACCTACGGGGGTCAGAGTGTGCGTACCTGACCGATAGCCAGCGGCTGTGCGCTCTCGCCGATGCCGTTGACCAAAGGCGCACCGAACTCATCGAGACTGATCTGGAAGCTATCCCCCGGCTGGGTCTTCACACCGTCGGCAAACGACAGCGTGGCGGTACCGAAGTAGTGCACGTGAACATCGCCGGGACGCAAAAACTGCGCGTACTTGAAGTGATGAAATTCGAGATTGGCCAGGCTGTGGCACATGTTGTCTTCGCCGCTGAGAAACTCTTTTTCCCAGATCGTCTGGCCGTTGCGCGTGATGCGGCTGGTGCCGACCAGATGTCTGGGCAACTCACCGACGCGCAACTCCGGGCCAAAGGAGCAGCAACGCAGCTTCGAATGAGCGAGATACAGGTAGTTGCGCCGCTCCATGACGTGGTCGGAGAACTCGTTACCCAGCGCGTAACCGACACGGTACGGCTGGCCGTCGTCGCCGATCACATACAGGCCGGTCAGTTCCGGCTCCTCACCGGCGTCCTCGGCAAACGGCGGCACCGGGAAATCCGCTCCGGGACGCACGACGATGCTGCCGTCGCCCTTGTAGAACCACTCCGGTTGCGCGCCGACCTGCTCCGCCGCCGGTTTACCGCCCTCCAAACCCCACTTGAACATGCGCATTGTGTCGGTCATGCCGGCTTCGACTTCACCATCGTGCTGGTGCATTTTGTCCCGCGTCGCGGCGCTGCCCAGATGGGTCAGGCCCGTGCCGCTGATCAGGCAATGGGCCGGGTCTTCGTGGTCCAGCGGTGGCAGGACCTTGCGCTGCTGCAACAGCTGCGCGTAATCCGGACCGGGGTCGCTGCCGCGCCGGGCGATTTCTTCCTGCAGGCTGCGCTGGGCACGGATGGCGGCCAGGGCCAGTTCACGGGTACTGCGGGTATCGCGCAGTACCTGGACGCGAGCGCCCTCAACCACGCCAACCTGGCGTTGCCCGTCGGTGTTTTCAAACTGAATCAGGCGCATGTCGGCCCTCCGAAAAGTCGTGATGGGCGCCGCGAAAGAGCGGCGCCGGACGGTCACTCGATGATGTTGAAATCGCTCAGGTACTCATCGGAGATTTCCAGGCCCAGGCCCGGCTTGTTGTCATCCAGCTGGATGTAGCCGTTGACCGGTTGCGGCTCGCCCTTGAACACGTAGTAGAAGAGCTCGTTGCCGACTTCGACGTCGAACACCGGGAAGAACTCGGCCATCGGCGAAGCCGTGGTGGACATGGTCAGGTGGTAGTTGTGCATCTGCCCGGCATGCGGGATGACCGGCACCGACCAGGCCTCGGCCATGGCGTTGATCTTGCGCGCGGCGGTGATGCCGCCGACGCGGTTGGTGTCGTACTGGATCACGTCGACGGCGCGGCGTTCCAGCAGGTCCTTGAAGCCGTAGGAGGTGAACTCATGCTCGCCGCCGGAGATCGGCATGATCCCCATCTTCTTCAGCTCGATGTAGCCTTCGATGTCGTCGGCGATCACCGGTTCTTCGAGCCAGCGCGGCTCGAACTCGGCCAGTTTCGGCAACATGCGCCGGGCATACTCGAGGGTCCAGCCCATGTAGCATTCGAGCATGATGTCGACGTCGGGGCCGGCCAGCTCACGCAGGGCGCGCACTTGTTCGATGTTGCGGCGCATGCCCGCCGGACCGTCCTTCGGGCCATAGCCGAAACGCATCTTCAGCGCGGTGAAACCCTGGTTCAGATAGCCTTGGGCCTCTTCGAGGAACAGGTCGAGGTTGTCGTTGGCGTAGAGCTTGGAGGCGTAGGTCCAGATCTTTTCCTTGGTGCGCCCGCCGAGTAACTTGAACACCGGCTTGTTCACCGCTTTGCCCATGATGTCCCAGATCGCGATGTCGATGGCCGAGATCGCCGCCATGCCGATGCCCTTGCGCCCCCAGGCGTGGCTCTGGCGGTACATTTTCTGCCAGATGTATTCGTTGTCGAACGGGTCTTCGCCGATGGCGATCGGCGCCAGGTAGGTGTCGATGATTTCCTTGGCCACGCGCGGCGCCAGGGCACAGTTACCGATGCCGACGAGGCCGGTGTCGGTCTCGACTTCCACCACCAGCCAGCCGTGGAAGCGGAACGAGCCCATGGCGTCGCCGCGCTCGAACAGGATGTCGCTGGCGTTGGTGCAGAAGTGCGCCTGAGGTGGCACGACTTTGCCTTTCCACTCGAAAACGCGGGTACGGATCGCTTTGATTTTCATGAATAGAGTTTCCTTGCGCTGCCGGCTTCTTGTCATTGTGAGTCGCTGCGCAATGCCACTCGGGTGGCGGTCTTGCGCATTCGATGGAGCGACTTTAGCCAGCGGCCAAGGGCTGCGGATAATCACTTATGCGTATCCGGCGATAACCTGGAGTGATAGGAGAACCAACCAAGTGAGCAGTTCGGGTTATCAGCCAAACACAAAACAAAAGTGGGAGCGGGCTTGCTCGCGAATGCGGAGGGTCAGTCGACGTAGTTGTCGTCTGACCCTCCGCATTCGCGAGCAAGCCCGCTCCCACAGGGGATTGTTGCCGTTTTAGAAATCCGGGATCAGTGGCGGTTGCGCCCCATCCGGCACGCGATCTCGAACGCCTGGCGGATCGCGCCGACGTTCGCCTTGCCCTGCCCCGCAATGTCGAACGCGGTGCCATGGGCCGGGGTGGTGATCGGGATCGGCAGTCCGCCCTGCACCGTGACGCCACGGGAGAAGCCCATCAACTTGATCGCGATCTGCCCCTGGTCGTGGTACATGGTCACCACCGCGTCGAAGGCACTGGCATCGCCCTGGACCTTGAGGAAGATCGTGTCGGCCGGATAAGGGCCGTCCGCCGCGATCCCCAGTGCCTGTGCCGAACGCACCGCCGGGCCGATGATGTCCAGTTCCTCGCGACCGAACGAACCGTTATCACCGTTATGCGGATTCAGCCCGCAGACGCCGATGCGCGGCTTTTCCAGCCCGTTGCGCTTGAGCGCGGTGTCGATCAGTTGAATCGCTTCGACCACCCGTTGCTGGCTGAGCAGGCCCGGTACATCGGCCAGGGCCACATGGGAGGTCACCCGCGAAGTCCAAAGATTGTCGAGCACGTTGAATTCGCAGAACGGTCCATGGAAATCCAGCAACTCGGCGAACCAGTGCAGCTCATCGCTGTGGGCCATGCCGGCCATGTGCAATGAAGTCTTGTTCAATGGTCCGAACAACACGGCGTCGGTGATGCCCGCTTCGGTCAGGCGCAGGGCTTTTTCCAGGGTGTCGAGGCTATAGCGGCCACCGATGACGCTGGCCTCGCTCCGCGCAAACTCACCGATAGTGTCGCCGCGAAAGTCATAGAACAGCGGCGTGTCATCGACGAATGCCAACTGCTCCAGGGACTCGACGCGACGATAGGGAAATTCCATCCCGGCAATGCGCATGCCGCGACGCATTTCCGCTTCGTCGGCGATCAGGATCACATTGGCCTGGGCACGCACTTCAGGCTCGCCCAGCAGGCGCGCAATCAGCTCAGGGCCGATGCCCGCCGGGTCGCCGAGGACCATCGCGATGGTGGATTTGCTCATGCTTCACTCCTCAAGGGTTCAGGCTGCGCCCGCTCATTGGCGCAAGGCTCGCAGCGATAGACCCGCTGCGCGTTGCTGTAGAAAAGTCGTTCCTGATCGGCTGTCGGCAGATCGGCGACGATGGATTTGAAACCGCTGTAGATGTCGTCGAACGAGCCGCACAGGCTGTCCACGGGGAAGTTGCTGGCGAACATCGCCCGGTGGCTGCCGAACATGGCGATCACCTCGCGCACGATCCAGGCGTTGTCCTTGGCGCGCCAGCGCTGGCCGCCCTGCCCCAGGCCGGAAATCTTCACCTGCACGTTCGGCCACTGCGTCAGCCGCGCCATCGCCAGACGCCAGCCCGCCAGGCCTTCGGCACTGCGGTCATTGGGCAAACCGGCGTGGTTGAGAATCAGCGTGATGCCGGGAAAATCCCGGGCCAGGCGTTCGGCCTCGTGCAGGTTCCACCAGGGCGTCTGCAAGTCGAAATGCAGCCCCAGCCCTTCAAGCGCGGCATAACTGCGGCGCCAGTGTTCGTCACTCATCAGGCTGCGCATGTGCCCCACCTGCGTCGGCGCGATCGGGCCACCGGGTTTGTGGCGCACGCTGCGCACATGCTTGAAACGCGCCTGCTCGGTGAGCACATCGATAGCGTCCGGATGATCGAGCCAGGCTTGCGCCACGACCGCATTGGGTACGCCGTAGCGGGCGGCCAGTTGCTCGATGAAACGGGTTTCGCCAATCGGGTCCTGGGGGTTCCACTCGGTCTCGACATACACCGTTTGCACGACGTTATGCGAACCTGCATCGGCGAAGTAATCCTCGGGAAAATAGCGGCGCTTGATCGCGCTGTAGTCTCCGTAGCGAAAGGGTATGTTGGCCTCGGGGGCAAGCCATGGGTGATCGTTGACGGTCGGGTCCCAGAAGTGATGATGGGCGTCGATGATCGGGCCGTTCCACAACGCGTTAGTCATGGCGCACCTCGTCGAGGCTGATGAACAAGGTCGCGAGCACGAAGACTGCCGAGCACGCCGCGAAGAACCCGAGCACCGGGGCGAAGCCACCGGCCGCCTGCAGGATCACACCCACCAGGATCGGCACCACGATGCCACCGCAGCTACCGGCCATGTTCATCACGCCGCCGATCAAACCGACCCGCGCTGGCGCCGCCAGCAGCGCCGGGAAGCTCCAGTAGAGGCTGCCCCACATCAGGAAGAACGCGGTCATGGCCAACAGCGCCACCGCTGCAAAGGGATTGCTCAACGTCGGCAGCAACAGGAATGCACCGAGGGCCACCAGCCCGGAAAACGCCAGCAGGCTCTTGACCGCCACCGCGCGACTCACGCCTTTGCGAATCAAGCCATCACAGAGGAAACCACCGGTCAACGAACCCAGTGCACCGCAGACAAAAATCACGAAGGTCGCCGCACCAATCCCCTTGATATCGAAACCCCGGGCCTGGGCCAGATAACTCGGGCCCCAGGTCAGCAGACCGAAATACACCATCGCCCAACTCGCCCGGCCGATCAGCAAACCGCTGAGCGAGCGTGGCGCAATACCCAACCCCTTGACCGGCGCCCGGGCCGCTTCGGCGGCGGGCGTTGCGCGGCCGACGTTGATTTTCTCGAGCTCCGCCGCATTGACTTGAGGGTGACCGGCCGGGTCATCACGCAGATAACGCCGCGCCAGCCAGGCCAGCACCAGGGTGGCGATACCGGCGATCACGAAGGCCAGGCGCCAGGAGTCCAGCGAGGCAATCAGCCAGGCAATGATCAACCCGCCAAGGGCCACGCCCAACGGGCTGCCGCTGTCCATCAACACCGCGCCGCGACTGCGCTCGCTCGGGGCCAGCCACAGGGAAATCAGCTTGCCGCCCGACGGGAACAGCGGTGCTTCGGCGGCGCCCAGTGCAACCCGGGCAAACAACAACGACAAGCCGCCCGTGGCGAACGCCGCCAGCACCTGAAACGTGCCCCACAACCCGGTGGACCAACTGATGACCCGGTGCGGGCCGAAGCGGTCGATCAGCCAGCCGCCGGGAATCTGCAACAGTGCGTAGGCCCAGAAAAAGCTGCTGAGGATCAGCCCTTGCAGGCTCGGCGACAGGGAAAACTCATGGGCGATGGTCGGCATCGCAATGGACAGCGACACCCGGTCGATCAGGTTGACCATGGTCAGCGCGAAGATGATCGCGAAGATCCGCCAGCGCACGCTGCTGGCTTTGGCGGTGCCGGCCAGCGGCCTGGTCGCTTCGTTGGGCTGGGCAACTGCGCCGGGCAGATGCAGGGAAGCACTGGGACGAACCATGGTGCATGCCTCGTTTATTATTTTTGTGGAGATGCAGACTTGATAAGCACTATCGAAGGCTTGCTGATAACCGTCTAATCAAAACTTGAAATCAGGCGATAGCCTCGGGTTATGTCATGCCCTGCTTTCAACGACCTTTCAACGTTGCCACGCATTCTTTTCTGTAGGAGCGAGCCTGCTCGCGATGGTCTTCAACGAAAACACGTGCTTCCTGAATTAACGCGGTGCCCTTGAGTCCATCGCGAGCAAGCTTGCTCCTACAGTAGTCAGCAGTCAGCAGTTTGCCGAGCTATAACCCCAGGCTATCGGTGTATGTATTGTTTTGACTAGACGCCGTGCCCGCACCTTCACACACTCGGGCCAGGCTTGCGGCTTTACCGCGCAAACAAGCCGCTCATAACAATTACAAGAACATGAATACGAGGCTCTTCCATCATGCGAAATGCATTCGTCCGTCGTACTTCCCGTCTGTTTCTTGGCTGCGCACTGATCGCCGCCGGTACCCTTCCCGCTCTCGCCAACGCCGCCTGGCAACCGGACAAGAACGTCGAAATCGTCGTAGCCGGCGGTCCCGGTGGCGGTACCGACCAGCTCGGTCGCCTGATCCAGTCGATCATCACCACGCACAAGCTGCTCGACGTGAACACCATCGTCCTCAACAAGGGCGGTGGCAACGGCGCCGAAGCCTTCCTCGACCTGAAAATGAGCAAGGGCGATGCCGACAAACTGGTGATCGGCACCAACAACATCTACCTGTTGCCGCTGGTGTCCAAGCTCGGTTACGAATGGCAGGAACTGACCCCGATTGCCGCCGTGGCCGAGGATGACTTCATTCTCTGGAGCTACAAGGGTGCGCCGTGGAAGGACGCTAAAAGCTTCTACGAAGCGGTCAAAGCCGACCCGTCGAACCTGCGCATGGGCGGCAGCCAGTCCAAGGACGTCGACCAGACCCTGACCCTGCTGCTGAACCAGACCAACAACAGCAAACTGGTGTACATCCCGTTCAAGAGCGGCAGCGAAGCCGCGACGCAACTGGCCGGCAAGCACATCGCTGCCAACGTCAACAATCCAAGCGAGAGCATCAGCCAATGGCGTGGCGATCAGGTCGAGCCGCTCTGCGTGTTCAGTAAGGAGCGCATGGGCTATACCGACAAAGTCGCCGGCGACAAATCCTGGGCCGACGTCCCGACCTGTCACGAACAAGGCCTGGGCATCGATCAGTACCGCTTCCCGCGCACCGTGTTCATGCCCGGCGACGTCACCGCCGAGCAGCGTGCGTTCTATGTCGAGTTGATGCGCAAAGTCACCCAGACCGATGAGTTCAAGGCTTACGTGAAGCAGAACGCTCTGGTGCCAACCTTCCTCGAGGGCGAGCCGCTGACCGCCTACATCGAAAAAGACACCGCCCGCGTCACGCCGGTGTTCAAAGAGGCCGGCTGGCTGAAAAACTGAGCTGCTCACGGCCGCCCGCCCTGCGTACGGCCGTCACCTCTGGAGGTGCTTTCATGTCCCATTCTTCGGATTCACCAGCGCTGGTCGGTACACGCTGGGTCGAACTCGGCCTGGCACTCTTCACCACGCTGATCGGCGCGGTGGTGATGTTCGGCAGTGTCGAACAGGGTATCGGCTGGGGTGATGCCGGCCCCGAGCCGGGTTACTTTCCCTTCTACATCGGCCTGATGTTGAGCGCCGCCAGTGTGGCCAACGGCGTGTTGACCCTGGTGCGCTGGCAAGCCCTGGGCATCTCATTCGTCAGCCGCAGTGCGTTCAGGCAAGTGCTGTCGGTGTTCGTGCCCATTGCGCTATTCGTCGGTGCGATGCCGTTCACCGGCATCTACGTCGCTTCGGCCTGCTTCATTGCCTGGTTCATGTGGCGTGACAAGGTCCGCGCCAAGCCTTACGGCAAATGGATGATCGGCAGCGTGTCCCTGGGCGCGGTGCTGGCCAGTTACCTGATTTTCGCGCTGTGGTTCAAAGTGCCGCTGGATGCCGGCCCAATGGGCGACTGGATTGCCCTGGCCGGGAGACATTTCAAATGAGCGAGTTCGATTCCCTGCTGCAAGGCATGAACCTGATCCTCACGCCGGGCCATATCGGCCTGATGGTGATCGGCGTGCTGCTGGGCATTCTGGTCGGCGTACTGCCCGGTCTCGGTGCCCCCAACGGCGTGGCGTTGCTGTTGCCGCTGACGTTCACCATGTCGCCGGTGTCGGCGATCATCCTGCTGTCGTGCATGTACTGGGGCGCGCTGTTCGGCGGCTCGATCACCTCGATCCTGTTCAACATCCCGGGTGAGCCCTCATCGGTGGCAACCACCTTCGACGGTTACCCGATGGCCCGCGAAGGCCGCGCCGCCGAAGCCCTGACCGCCGCGTTCAGTTCGGCCTTGCTGGGTGCGTTGGCCGGCGTGTTGTTGCTGACGTTCCTGTCGACCAAAATTGCCGCATTCGCCATGTCCTTCAGTTCACCGGAGTTCTTCGCGGTGTACCTGTTGGCGTTCTGCACCTTCATCGGCATGAGCAAGAACCCGCCGCTGAAAACCGTGGTTGCGATGATGATCGGTTTCGCCATGGCCGCCGTCGGCATGGACACCGTGTCCGGCAACCTGCGCCTGACCTTCGACCAGCCGATCCTGATGACCGGCATCAGCTTTGAAGTGGCGGTGATCGGCCTGTTCGGCATCGGCGAAATCCTCTGCACCGTGGAAGAGGGACTGGTGTTCCGCGGCGAGCATGCGCGGATCACCCCGATGGTGATCCTGCGCACCTGGGCCAAATTGCCGCGTTACTGGTGGACGATTGTGCGCAGCACCCTGGTCGGCTGCTGGATGGGCATCACCCCTGGCGGACCGACTGCCGCGTCGTTCATGAGCTACAGCCTGGCCCGGCGCTTCTCGAAAAACCGCGACAACTTCGGCAAGGGCGAACTCGAAGGGGTGATCGCCCCGGAAACCGCTGACCACGCGGCCGGCACCAGTGCCCTGCTGCCGATGCTGACCCTGGGCATTCCCGGCTCGGCGACTGCGGCGGTGATGCTCGGTGGCCTGATGATCTGGGGTTTGCACCCGGGGCCGACGCTGTTCGTCGAGCAACACGATTTTGTCTGGGGCCTGATCGCCAGCATGTACCTGGGCAACGTGGTGAGCCTGATCGTGGTGCTGGCCACTGTGCCGCTGTTCGCTTCGATCCTGCGCATCCCGTTCTCGATCATCGCGCCGATCATCATCATGGTCTGCGCCATCGGTGCCTACTCGGTGCACAACTCGTTCTTCGACGTGGTGCTGATGCTGGGCTTCGGTGCGTTGGGTTATCTGTTCAAGAAACTCGGCTACCCGATTGCGCCGCTGGTGTTGGCGGCAGTGCTGGGCGACAAGGCAGAAGATGCGTTCCGTCAGTCGATGCTGTTCTCCGATGGGCACCTGGGGATTTTCTGGTCCAACCCCTTGGTCGGCAGCTTGACCACGGCGGCGCTGCTGATGCTGTTCTGGCCGCTGATTTCCAAAGCGCTGCAAACCCTGATCGGCCTGCGCAAACCCCAGGTCGCCAAACCAAAATCGGTGCTGTGACACGCCAAAGCTGGCAACGCCTGGCATTTGTTGTCAGGCTTGCCGCAGGACTTTTTTGCGAGCACGGCCCATGACCCGAATTCCTGCTGCCAACGTAATCCACAGCCGACTGCGTCTGCGCCAATTGCGGCTGATGCTGGCGTTGCAGGAATTCGGTTCGTTGCGCCGCGCCGCCGATCACATCGGCATGACCCAGCCAGCCGCGACCAAAATGCTGCATGAGGCCGAGGACCTGTTGGGCGTCGAGCTGTTCGAACGCCTGCCCCGGGGCATGCGCTCTACCCCGTTCGGGGAAACGGTCATTTATTACGCACGCATGGTGTTCGCCGAACTCAGCGGCATGCGTGAAGAGTTGGTCGCCCTCGAGTCCGGCAACCTTGGCCGGGTCGCGGTCGGGGCCATTCCGGCACTGGCTTCAGGGCTGCTGACGCGCACCATCGCCACCTTGAAACAAAGCCATCCACGCTTGTCGATGAGCATCCAGGTCGACACCAGCGACGTGCTGGTGCAGGCGCTGTTGCAAGATCAGCTGGATATCGTGTTAGGGCGGATTCCCGCCGGTGCCCGGGCAGAGGAGTTGCTGTTCGACAGCCTTGGCGAGGAAGCACTGTGCGTGATTTCCGGCGCACAGAATCCATTGGCCAAAGCCACGCAGTTGAGCTGGGCCGAATTGCAGAACATGACCTGGGTACTGCAACAGCAGCCCAGCCCGATGCGCGCGATCATCAATCAGGTGTTCCACAACGCGCGGGTCGACATCCCGAGCAGCATCGTCGAAACCACATCGATCATGACCTTGCTGTCGTTGATTCAGCAGACTGACATGCTCGGCGTCACGCCGGTGTCGGTGGTCGAGGATTACCCCGGTCGGGATCTGCTGGCGGTGTTGCCGATCAAATTCGAGGCGCGGCTGCCACCGTACGGGTTGATCACCCGGCGTCATCGCATTCAATCGTCGGCGATGCAGGCGTTCATGAATTCGGTGCGGGCCGAGCATGCGCTGGCCAAATGAAAAAGGCCCGGAGCATTGCTCCGGACCTTTGCGGTTTTAAGCCGATTTACGGAACACAAACACCAGCCCGACGATGATCAACAGCATGCCGAACAGGCTCAACAGCGCCAGGCGGTTGCCGAAGACCAGATAGTCCATCACCGCCGTCACCGCCGGCACCAGGTAAAACAGACTGGTGACGTTCACCAGGTTGCCCCGGGCGATCAAGCGGTACAGCAACAGCGTCGCCAGCACCGACACCACCAGCCCCATCCATAGCACCGGCAGGATGAAACCGCTGCTGTGTTCGAAGTGAAACGGCTGGAAAGGTACGAAAATCCCGCACAACAGCAGCCCGGCGAGGTACTGCACCGGTAGCGTGCCGAGAGGATTTTCAGTGATGCGTTTCTGCATGATCGAACCGAACGTCATGCTCACCAGCGCCAGCAGACCGAAGAGCATCCCGGCCAGCGACATCCCGGCCAGACCGATGCCCTGGTAAACCACCATGATCAGACCGGCCAGCCCAAGCGCCAGACCGAACATCCGGCTGGCTGATCGTTGACGCTCCATGATCACCACCGTAAGGATCGGCTGCACGCCCATGATGGTCGCCATCACCCCGGGTGTGACTTTCAGGTCCAGGGCCAGCAGATAGAAAGTCTGATAGGCCCCCAACAACACCACCCCGGTGGCCATCGCATACAGCATCGGCTTGCCGCCCTTGGGCAACTTCAGCTTGAACAACGGCACCAGCAACACCAGCCCGCATAGGGCGATGACGAAACGAAACATCAGGAAGGCGAAGGGTGACGCGTGGGCCAGCCCCCATTTGGAGAAGATCGCCCCGCTGCTCCACAGCAGCACGAACAGGCTCGTGGACGCCGCCGCGAGCGCGGATTTTTTCGAAAGGACAAACATGAATACCACCTGTAGTCAGGCAAAAAGCCAACTCAGCAAAAGCTGAAATCCAGTAGTTTTTTCAGGCGGGCGGGGGAACAGCAGAAGACAGCTGATCAGCCCGAAATGCCGACGCCTGGCGGTGATACGACTGCGCACACCGGCGTGCTACTGACAGGTGGGGGGTAATGACTGATCTGCCCGGGCTGCTGATTCCCGCACGGCACGACGCCAGCGTTGACCGCTGAATCGACTACCGCGTTGAGGAGGGATGCAGGCATTGGGCTGATCTTTGCTCGAGGGATAAGAAAGTGAGTCCGAAACTCACCGTGCGCCGACTATAACCAGCGTTCGACATGGATTGCAACGTGTTGGTCAAAAGGCCGTATCCGGCCTCAACCAAACAACCAATACCCCAACAACGTCAGCACCGCCACTGCCAGCACCGGGCGCAGTACACGGTAAGCCTTGGGATTGCGCCGCTTCCATTGCTTGACCACACCACTGAATCTATCGCTGGAGTTCTTGCTCCAGGCGTAGGCCTTGTTGATCCCGCCCACACGTTCGTCATCCAGGTTCTGAGGCGCGGTGGCGCGCCCCAGCCAGGCGCTGATACTGCGATTGATGCGGGTCATGAAGCGATTGCTCAACGGACGTTCGATATCGCAGAACAGGATCACCCGGGTCTTTTGCGTTTCATTCTTGACCCAGTGCACGTAGGTCTCGTCGAACATCACGTCTTCACCATCGCGCCAGGCGTAAACCTGACCGTCGACAAAGATGCGGCAATCATCGGAATTGGGGGTGGACAGCCCCAGGTGATAACGCAGGGAGCCGCCAAACGGGTCGCGATGCGGGTTGAGGTGGCTGCCGCCCGGCAGCAGCGCAAACATCGCGCCTTTGACGTTGGGAATGCTGCTGACCAATTCCACGGTTCTCGGGCACAGGACTTCGGCAGAAGGCAGCGGTTTGTCATACCACTTGAGATAGAAACGCTTCCAGCCCTTCTTGAAGAACGAGCCAAAACCGGCGTCGTTGATCTTTTCCGCCGCACGAATGTACCCCTCGTCGAACAAGTGCATCGCTTCGTCGCGGATCACTTCCCAGTTGTCCTTGAGCACATCCAGTTCGGGAAACTTGCTGCGATCCAGATACGGTTTGGAAGGCACACCGGAAAACAGGTACATCAAGGCGTTATAGGGTGCGAACAGTGCCGAATGGTTAACGAATTGGCGCAAAACCGGCAGACGCGCCTTACCGCGTAAGTGCACATACAGGGTGCTGCCGAGAAACAGCAACAACAACGAGGCTTTCGCGGCAAACGAAAAGGTCATCAACAACTCCTTTGAAGATAAGCGACTTTGCACCAGGTCCATTGCCCGACGAGGCTTGCGGCATGATAAACACTGCCGATCCGGTAAAAAACCTGCACTTTTCAACATTCAATGTTAACGAATGTGCAACAAAGCATTTCTTAACATGTGGCACCTGAACGGCGGCTGATGTGAATCCCTCATCAACCGCCGCCAGCCACGATCCGCCATTGTTTGGTGCTTACTGCTGATTCTCCTGTTCGGTAAACAGATCACTGAACAACATGCTCGACAGATAACGTTCACCGGAATCCGGCAGGATCACGACGATGGTCTTGCCCTGCATTTCCGGGGTTTCCGCCAATCTGACGGCCACTGCCATGGCCGCGCCGCATGAGATCCCGCACAGAATTCCTTCTTCCTGCATCAAGCGCAGGGCCATGGCCTTGGACTCTTCGTCACTGACCAGTTCTACCCGGTCGACGATCGACAAATCGAGGTTCTTCGGCACAAAACCGGCACCAATGCCCTGGATCTTGTGCGGGCTCGGTTTGATTTCTTCACCGGCCAGGGCCTGGGTTATCACCGGCGACACCGCCGGCTCCACCGCCACCGAGAGAATAGGTTTGCCCTGGGTATTCTTGATATACCGTGAAACCCCGGTGATGGTTCCACCGGTTCCGACGCCCGCCACCAGCACGTCGACGGCGCCGTCGGTATCGTTCCAGATTTCCGGGCCGGTGGTTTTTTCGTGAATGGCCGGGTTGGCCGGGTTGTCGAATTGCGCCGGCATGAAGAAGTTCGACGGGTCGCTGGCAACAATTTCACCGGCTTTTTCGATAGCGCCCTTCATGCCTTTGGCCGTTTCGGTCAACACCAGCTCTGCGCCCAGTGCCTTGAGTACCTTGCGACGTTCGATGCTCATGGACGCCGGCATGGTCAGCATCAGTTTGTAGCCACGGGCGGCGGCCACGAACGCCAGGCCGATGCC